>Ga0099364_10005825_pt1 | contig 18142 bp, 10 predicted proteins | sample TergutTh196P3_FD_73070 | JGI IMG/M metagenome (GOLD analysis project Ga0099364, IMG submission 73070) | Microcerotermes parvus P3 segment gut microbial communities from Pointe-Noire, Republic of the Congo - Th196 P3 | ecosystem: Host-associated > Arthropoda: Insects > Digestive system > Gut ...
TGCTGTCTGTGAAACGCAACGCTTCCAACGGTCTGTTGAAACGCAAATTATTGCTTACTAAATCATCGTAATGTCGAAAAGAAACATGATAAGGATTATCCTTTTGAAACTGCAAAAACAGTTCGAGGCTTTCGGTAAAACATTTTATCGCCTCTTCCCACTGTTCATTTGCGCTATAAATTCTTCCCATTGCAAACAGTACTTCCGATGTTCCGTATATATGCTGCAATTCTCTTGCTTGGGCGAGCGCCTCGTCGGCTCTGCGCATTGCCGATATTGTTCGACCCTGCAAATCGTCATACCTGATGAGAATATCGTATGCGGAAAACATATCCTCGTACCGCTTGTGTTGCCGGTTAAAGCGTATTGCCTCTTCGCCAAAGATAGAAACGCTGTCACAGTCTAACTGATTATAATAAAACGAGGCAAGACGCGTCAAAGTCATACCTTCTACCCTGATATTTCCTTGTCGTCGGGCTTCGTTGAGGGTCATTTGCAAAATACGTCCGCGCGACAGCAAGCCTTCATGCATGTTTTCAATTTTTAGCAAAGCGTCTATCCTTGCGCTGTCGGGCAAGTGGGGCAGCAAGGCGAGGATGCTGTCGGTTTGACGGGCTACATCGCTTTCTTGAGCGGCGGCGGGGGGCAGTAAGAGGGTTGCCAGAAGGCATAGAATGATGCAATTTTTGATTTTTGATTTTTGATTTTTGATTATGGACATCGTGAAAAATTTTTGCAAAGTTAGGGATTTTTTTGTTGTTTTGTTGGAAAAATTTTGGCTGATTTTTTTTAATTACGTAATCACAATGGACTAAAACCAAAATATGAAAAACCAAATAATTATTAAAAAGTTGAAATCAAGATTTTGCATTGAGCAATTTCTTTTCCTCCTCTTCGTAGCCCAGAAACAGCCTTTGAGCGCTCATCATATTGCGCGCCTGCAGCAACATCGTTTTTGTTTCGTTCACGATATCTAAAAAGAGAATACTGTTGCGCGTGGTGCTTTCCTTGCTTTTTACGCGCTTGATTTGCGATTTTATATTTTCTACGAAAAGATCGAAGATAGCGTCGCGTTTTGCCAAAGTAGCTTCAAAATCAGTGAAATCAGAGGTACGCAACATATTCACTATGCTCGCGTAGACTTCCGACACTGCCCTTTCGATTGTTTCAAGGTCATCCATCTGTTTTGGGTTCAAACCCTCGTGATTGTTGTCGATATATTCGTAACTGTCTTTGGTGATAAACAACAATGATTTAGACACTTCGTACATGTAATCGTTTACCTGCACGTAGTAATGCCCCGTATCTACGGCGTCTTCCTGCAATTTGTTCAGCATGGGCAACATCTCGTATGTTCTTCGTTCTTTTTCTCTGTTATACAGTTCTTTTGCTTCCTTATACAGTTTTTTCAACTTTTTGCGGTCTTCCACAGCAAGTCCTTTCAATGTTTGAGAATAAATGCGGCTCATTTGTTCGAATACGCTGTAAATATCTTCATTACACTGTTTTATAATCGAACTTTTTTCTACTGCGACCTGTTCCGGTTCCTGATGCTTTTTCGAGCGTTTTTTATGCAGTAACGTTGAATGAATTAGCAAAAATATGCACAAAATCAACAGCGGGAAAACAGCAATTTTTCCGCCCCACATAAGCAACGACGCCACTATTGCCCCCATAGAAAAGGCGCAAATAGCGGTCACGAACCAGCCCGAAACCACTGTTAATACTCCGGTGATGCGGTATACGGCGCTTTCGCGTCCCCATGCTCTGTCGCTCAACGATGTAGCCATTGCTACCATAAAAGTGACGTATGTAGTCGAAAGCGGCAGTTTCAGCGATGTAGCAAGCGCAATAAGCAGTGCGGCAACGGTGAGGTTCACCGAAGCGCGTATCAGGTCGAACGAAGCCTGATACTTTCGTTCGTAGTTGGACGGTTTGAAGCGACTGTCGATAAAATTGTTCACCCTGTCGGGCAAAAGCGCCGAAAACCGTTTGTTGAGCGATATAGCGCCGCGTACCAATGTTCTCGAAGCCTGTGTAGAATCGAAACGCTCCACGCCGTCTCCCTTTCGCGAAAGATTTACTTCGGTATCAGTTACGGTACGCGCTTTTTTCGAAAACCAAAGCGCAAGCGCCATAACCGTTCCCGCTATCAACATGTAGCCCGGATGAGCTCTGACAGGCTCTGACAGGGCTTCCATCGTCATGGATATATCGCCGCCCGAAGCCGAAGCAATTTTGTATGAATCAATTCCAGCCATTGTGACGCCGATGAAGTTCACAAGGTCGTTGCCCGCAAATGCCAATGCTAATGCGCCGGTGCCTGCAAGCACTATTATTTTCAGGATATTGACCTTAAAAACGAATTGTAGAGCGCCCATTATAACGGATGAAACCACAAAAAACGCTATTATCAGTATTTGTATATTGTAAGAAATCCATTCCATTGCTGCTTTTGAAATCACTGTGCTATCTTTCAGTCCTTTGAAGACTGCGAAATATGCAATAGCGGTCAATGACAGTCCGCACCATAATGCGCCGAACTTTCTATATGCCTGCTTATAGCGGAACGAAAACAACATTCTCGACAGAAACATGACCACGCTACCGCAGACGAACGCCACAATTATTGATGCAAGTATTGCCGAAATCATGGTTAGCGCCCTTGCCGAGTTGATGTACTGTGTCAAATCGCCCGGCGCGCCGCCCCAAATCTTGAACAGCGCGACTATTATCGATGCTCCCAGCAGTTCGAAAATCAACGCTACGGTTGTAGATGTTGGCAACCCGAAGGTATTGAACAAGTCAAGCAGGACAACATCGCAAATCATAACGGCAAGAAAAATCATCATAACATCGTTGAAAGTGAACATTCCCGGGTTAAAAATTCCTTGTCGCGCTATCTCCATCATACCGTTGGAAGTAAGCGTACCCGCAAATATTCCTATCGACGCCACCGTCAGTATAACCCACCGCGTAGCCACTTTCGAGCCGACGGCGGAGTTCAAAAAGTTTACAGCGTCATTGGCTACGCCTACCGTCAAATCAACGATAGCAAGCACAACTAACACTATTACAATGAATAAATAGAATTCCATATATTATCTGTAACAAAAACGCGACAAAAGTAGAATTTTTTTGTTACGAAAATGTTAAGATTTAAAAAAAAACTACTCTACGACACTCTACGACCTTTTACCTTCCGACAGAGAGTTAAATTCGTCCCAATGATTATTTAGGAACGAAGTGCTTGGCGTACCTGTAAAAGCCACGATACGATAAGCTAAACGCAGCACGTCGTCTTTCGGCATAATGAATCTTTCGTTGTTTGCCAAAGCGTCGAATGGCATTGGCGAAAAATTACCGTAATCTCGCGTAAACCAAAGATTTTTATCGAAAGGGGGACGTCTGTAGGGCGGCGACATAATTGCCAAACCTTCTATTAGTCCATCATCGCGTCCGTATCGTTTTCCGTAAGCGGTCATCCAGCGGGCAGGCTTGTTATGCGTGTTTGGCATGGTTTGCTGCCCTTCGCTGTTTAGAAGAACGCCTCCGCCATCGACCGAAAGATCATTTTCAACACGAACCCCGAATAGACCATGATTGGTTTTTTCGCAAATAACCTCTGTTAAAGCCGTCAATTCATAATAACAGTCAAGGGTGTAGGTCTCTTCATTGATAATATTTATTACGAAGCGGCGCTTGTCGGCAATGATTGGTTCTTTTCCGAAAGGCGTCCAAAGACATTCGTTAAAAAACTCCGAAGATTTTGCGGTACATTCGCCTAATTCGAGTTTTTTAGAGACGATGCGGTCTCTTTCGGGATTATTTTGCCAGAAGTTTGCGCCGTTGACTCTGTCTAATCCGAAAAAAACGCTGCGATGATGGGGCCACGGTTGCGCTGTTTCGGTTGTTAACGACAAGCCCGATTTGGGAGCGCGAAGCGGATAAAAATGTGGATACTTTTGTATTGCTTCTGCTCTGTAGCAGGTCAGAATCTGATTTTTCCATCGCACCCAAACGGCTGAATTTTGCGAATCATATATGTATGTGGTCAGATAATCAGTCGCAGGGTCGCCTCCTCGCGGCTGTGGTCTGACGTCATCCACAGATTCATTGAATTGTGGAATAGGGGTGTTCGCAAAAATATCTGTTCCCATAGCTAATGCGCCAGCGGACAAAAGCGAACCTTTTAAAAAATTACGACGTTCCATTTTTTTATATTTTTTATGGTTTTTGTTTAAAATTTTTTTGCAAAGAAAAGGCTTTTTCGTTAAAAAACAAAAAAAACGGGAAATAAAAATCGAAAAAACACGAGCACAGCATTTTTTTTGCAATTTCCCCAAAAATGTATTATTTTTGCATCGTAATAATACGAAAAAACCATGAAAAAACCTTTGCCAATAGGAATGTCGGATTTTGTAATGGAGGATAATAGATTGAAATTACCTGTCAGCATACAGGATTTTGTAAGTATTCGCGAGGACGGTTTTCTTTACGTTGATAAAACAGCCCGTATTCATCAATTGATAAACGGTTCGGGACGGGCGTTCTTTTTGTCGCGCCCTCGACGCTTCGGAAAATCATTGCTTTGTTCTACACTCGGAGCAATTTTTGAGGGACGGCGCGACTTGTTTGGCGAGATCGCAGGACAGCCTGCCCTTGCAATAGACTCGTTGAAATGGGGCTGGAAAAAGCATCCGGTAATACGTATCGATTTGAACGCCGGAGTATATTCGAATGGCGTGGAAGCGCTACATACATCTCTTTTCAGAGAACTGAAAAGGGAAGCCGGAAAAAAGAAAATCAATTTTGACGATATAGACTGTATTAGTCAGTTTGCTACTTTAATTGAACGGTCTTGTAATCAAACCGGAGAAAGAGCGGTTGTCATTATTGACGAATACGACAAGCCCCTGATAAGTACTATTGACTTACCCGATGTACATAGTAAGTTAAGAGACGAGTTGAAAGGTTTTTACGGAGTTCTGAAATCTTATGACGAATACCTGAAGTTTGTACTTTTAACCGGCGTCACAAAGTTTTCTCACGTCAGCGTGTTTTCCGACTTGAACCATCTTACCGATTTAAGCCTTGACCCGAAATATGCTGATTTGTGCGGAATCACACAAGAAGAATTAGAGCAAAATTTTGAAACTGAAATCGTTAATATCCTGCAAGATTCAGGACTTACACGTGAGGAATATCTTGATGAATTGCGTAGATTTTACAACGGATACAGATTTTCGGAAAAGGCGCTCAAAGTCTATAATCCTTTTGGATTGCTCAAAAATTTTGATAATAACGGTAAATTTCTGACATACTGGTATGAAAGCGGAACGCCTACATTTTTGATAAATATTATTGAAAAGCAAAAGATTAACATTCTTGATTTGAATAATTTGAAGGTCAGCTACTCCGATTTCAAAAAATATGACATCGAAACTATGCAGGCTACGCCGTTACTATACCAGACCGGTTACCTGACAATAACCGATTATAATTCAGAAGATAATCAGTTTACTCTTGATTATCCCAACGAAGAGGTTCGCTCCTGTTTTGCGCAATCATTGCTTGAAAATTATGCAAAATCTTCGGAAACAGCTTTTCGTTCTTTGTGTACACGCTTGCCAAGCGCGCTGAATAAGGGAGAAATTGACGCAGCAATGGAAATACTTCAATCGTTTTTTGCATCAATACCTTACGACATCATCAAAGAAAGCGAAAACTATTATGAAACCGCCGTTCACTTGATATTTACCATGCTTGGTCTGAACTCGCGCCCAGAAGTGCGTATATCAGCCGGACGAATAGATGTTTTGGTAGAAACCAAATACAATGTATACTGTTTTGAATTTAAACTCCGTGACAGCGCAGATGCAGCGCTCGCACAGATAAACACAAAGAAGTATTTGACGCCATGGAGTGGAAGCGGCAAAAAACTGTTCAAGGTCGGTGTGAGCATCGATTTGGAAAAACGAAATATCGGAGAATGGAAAACAGTATCTAATTGACCGGCAAATCCCTTTTACAAAAACCCCAATTCCAACAGCGCTTCCTCGCTCATCAAATCTTTTGACCACGGCGGGTCGAAAACAAGGTTTAATTTTACGCTTTGCACATCGTCTATGGCTTCTACGCTTTTTTTGACATCGTTCAGGATTACGTCGGCAAGCGGACAATTTGGCGCTGTGAGCGTCATGGTTATTGTTACCGAATTATCATCGTCTACGGCTACATCGTAAATCAACCCAAGGTCATAAACATTCACCGGTATCTCCGGATCATAGACCGTTTTAAGAACCTCCACAATCCGCGTCTCCATCTGCAAAAAATCCTTCATTTCTGAACCTTCCTCAATTATTTCGCAATTTTCAATTTTCAATTTTCAATTGATTTAAACGCTAACGCGTACAATTTCATTTGCTTCACCATTGCCAGCAGTCCATTTGAGCGTGAGGGCGACAGATTTTGCCGTAAACCAATTTTGTCGATAAAATACAACTCGGCGTCAACTATTTCATTGGGCGTTTTGCCCGACAACACGCGAATAAGCAGAGATATAACGCCTTTGGTAATAATTGCGTCTGTTTCGGCGCGATATACCACTTTGCCGTTCTGCATTTCGGCTATTAGCCACACGCGCGACTGACAACCCTGAATAAGATACTCGTTGGTCTTGTATTTGGGTTCCAAAGGCTCAAGGTCTTTGCTCAACTCAATCAGGTATTCGTACTTGTCCAACCAATCGTCGAATACTTCAAATTCTTGCGCTATTGCGTCCTGTTCTTCCTGTATCGAGGTCATTACTTTTATTTCTGCACTAAAAACGCCAACAACATGACTTTCAATAAATTTCCGTCCTTATCGCATATTGGCATGAATTTATGCTGGAACACCAATGACTGTCCTGATGGATTGGTTACTGTATGTTCATTTTCGTGAGGTTTTCCGTTAAGCATATCTTTCCAAACGGCTTTATATGTATCCTCGCCGAGAAGTTCGCCGGCATGTTTGCCAACAAAAACGGATTTTGGAGGATTACCCCAAAACGAAAGTATATTGTCGTTTATGTCGGTGATAAAGCCTTCGGCAGATAATTCTACAACGTTGTTGGTTTTTAGAATTGTGTTCTGGAATTGTTCCAACTGATACATTACAGCCTCGTCGGCTTCTCTCCATGTGCCAACCACCAAGAGAGGAGTACCGTCGTCTTTACGCATGGTAACAGCATTTTCATGAACATGAATGTATTCTCCGTTCTTTTTCGCAATGCGGTAAACTACATCGTAAGGCGTTTTTCCGGTACTGTCGCTTATATGCTTTTCGTAGGCTGCATTTACCATATCGACGTCTTCCTTGTGGATTCTGCCCCACAGGGAATCTCCGACATTGGGGAAATCTGTCTGGTCGGTAAAGCCCAGCATGTGCCGCAGTTCGTCAGACCATATCCACGGATTGTCGGGATTGTTAAGATCGCCGCCTATAATCACATTTTCCCACAGGGCAATGTTGGAAACCTTCAATACCAAATCCAATTTACTTATTTGTAATTTGTTTGTTTCCAATACTTTTTGAAGTTCTTTTTCTCTTGAGCGCATTGCCTCCTGCGTTGTCAGCATTTCTTCCTGCGCAACCCTCATTTCTTCTTGCGCAACCTGCATCTCTTCGATGTTTTGGCGAAGTTCTGATTCGTGTCTTTTTGCCTCGGTTATATTGTCTACAACTTCGATGTGTCCGATATTATTGCCGCTTTGGTCTTTGATATAACTTGCAGAGGTGGTGAATGTCTGGTCGCCTACCTTAAAGACGCTTTTTCCTTCGCCGCGTTTCATACATTCAATTCCGCAACGTCCATCGCGACAAATTTCAACGCCCCAAACGTCGCCGCAATATTTGCCTAACGTTTCTTCGCGCGTCTTACCCAGAACATTCAGAGCCGACTTGTTGAGGAAGGTAATATTCTTTTCCATGTCTGTAACAGAAATCGGCAATTCGTAGGAATCAAGCAGGTATTCGTACCAGTGCGTTTTTTCGGAAAGTTGTGCCTGCGTTGACTCCATTGCATTCATGGTTTGTATCATTTCTTCTTCATGGCATTGAATTTCTTCTACTTTTTGCTGCATTTCTTCGGCAATCAACTTTTCTTTCGATATATCCATGATGGCTCCTGCCACGCGGACGGCATAACCTTCTTCGTCGCGGATTGTGGCTCCGAACGCATGAAAATGTCCATATTCTCCGTTTTTCTTTAACAGACGGTATTCGAGGTCGTAAGGCGTTTCTCCGGTACGGTCTGTCAGGTGCGCAGCAAAAGCGTTGATAGTGCGTTCCTTGTCTTTGGGGTGCAGTTTGTCGCTCCAACTTGAAAGAACATTTGGAAAATCGCTCACATTGGAATATCCGAGCATTCTTCTGAAATCGTCAGACCATGTGAAACTGTTGTTAGGATTGACAGGGTCGCCCTTTATAACATCCATATCCCATAAACCAATATTAGCGGCTTCGACTAACAGACGCATTTTTATCAACTGATATTCGTTAGCGGAATCGTGGCGGCGCATCTCTTCCTGCGTTGCCTGCATTTCCTCCATGTTTTGACGAAGTTCTTCTTCGGTGTTTGCCATCTCTTCGGCTTGCAGTTTGGTTCTTTCCAACAGTTGCGAAGTGCGCAAATTCACATGAACAGACGCTATTGTAGACGCTATGCTTTCGCTGACCTTATCAACAAATTCGCGCTGATATGACTCTATGTCGTCGAAAGAAGCAACCTCAATAATTCCGTACATGACATCGTTTACTTTTAGCGGACAAATGTATATTGATTTTGGATTTGCATCGCCCAATCCCGATGTTATATTAATGTAATCGTAGGGTACGTCAGTCAGGTAAATTGGTTTTCCTTCCAGAAAGCAGGCTCCGACTAATCCTTCGCCCGGACGGATTTTCTTTTCTAAATGCTTTTTGCGGTCGTAAGCGTAACAGGCGGTCAGTTCCAAATATTTTTCGTCTTCGTCTTCATTTTCGCTCATTATGAATATTCCGCCCTGATTTGCGCCGAGATACTTTACCATATTGCTTATGACGTTGTATGAAAGCGCTTCCATATTATCGTTGTCTTTGCGCAGTATTTCGGCAAATTTGGCTAATCCTTCCGTACCCCAGTTGCGCTGCTCTTCTTCGCGTACGCGAACGGCGCGTTCGCTTTCAGCCGTTTGAAGGCTTTTGCGCATTTCGAGGAGCGATTGACCAAGCACGTCGCCGTCGCTCAATAGTTCGTAATCCACATCCAATTTGCCCTGCCCTATGTTGTTGGCAAAGAGTACAGTGCGTTTCATGGCGCCAACAAACTGAAAAAGTTTGTTTTTCATGGTTCCTATTTCGTCGGCGCTTCTGCTGCTCTCTATTTGCTGATTTATCTGTCCCAGAGAAAGTTTGTCTATCGTACTGTTGAGAATTTTTACATCCCGCAGCATCCATCTTATAAGAATGAAACCGATAGCCGAAATGACTAATGCTCCGAGTATAGCGAGAACTACTAATGAAGTGGTTTTTCTACTTAAAGCGGCATATATATCACCTGCCGGAATAGAAACTCCGTAGAACCAGTTTTTGTCACATTCGCCAAACTTTACGCAAATAAACGCCTGATATTCTTCGTTTCCTTGAAACAAAACCATCAAATCAAAGTCTCTTCCACGCGATATTCCTTCCAGCGTTGGGCGATGTCCGTCGCCAATGATAGCGCCAATTCGATCGGGATTACCGTGAACGATAATAACGCCTTCGTTTGAAACAAGGCGTCCGCGTCCTGTCATGTCAAATCTGACTGCCACTTCGTTCAGCGTGGATATCAGAAAGTCTCTGCCCACTACTCCGATAATTTGTCCGTCTACCACAACGGGAATACAGAGGCTCAACACGTGTTGTTCATCTGTTCCGTGCAGATTGTACAGATAGGCGTCGGTAAAAACTTCCTTCCCGTAGTTTTTCGTCAAATCAAACAATCTGTTTGTTCTGTCTTCGGACATGACGCGCAGTTGGCGATTAAGAATCCACGGCATGAACACTCCGGCGGAATTGCTTCCGGGAGTGTTGGCAAACTCCGCGTCCATGCCGTCTACGGCATTAGGGTCGAATATTGCCCAAAAGTTGTCCATCTGTTTTTCTGCATCGGCAAAAAATTTCAACTCTTCGAGCAATCGTTCGCGTTTTTCCTCTGCGGGAATATCGTTTGCCTGAATAACGGCGGAAGCCACGTGCGCAAACGCGCGCGGAACCATAGCCGACGAATTGATATAATCGGCAAGATTGGCAGAGGCAAGCGCCGCCGACAACTTTATCGCCCTTGTTGTGTTATCATAGACCTCGCGTCGCTGCGAAAATATTAATATCGCACATACGCCAGCCATCACAACAAACCCCGTAATACCTACTATCAGAGGCATTTTTACGTTTATTGACAAGTCTTTAAACTTCTTCATTTTTATTACTACTTTTTTACTACTTTATTTAGAACTATTAACTTAACTTATTAAAAACTATTCATTTAGAATCAAAATACACTTTTCATACACGAAAGCGTATGTTTGATTTTTTGAACTCGCAAAGATAGTTTTTTTTTGAAAAAAAAATGAAAAAAATTTTTTTTATTGCGTAAAATAAAAATTACGACTAAAATTACCTACAAACTCGGTACGAAATTTTTAAATTTTAGCCAAAAACTCGGTACGAAATTTTTAAATTTTTGTCTAAATCTCGGTACGAAATATTTAAATTTTAGCCTAAAACTCGGTACGAAAATTTTAAAATAAATATTTTTTTTTGGTGAATATTAAAAATTTACGTATTTTTGCCGCGAAATTGTAAAACGTAATGTAATATGACTTATATAAAACGAAATATAGATAAGACACTTTTGTTGTGGAAGAACGACCCAGACAGAAAACCTTTGCTTTTAAGAGGCGCTCGTCAGGTTGGCAAATCTTCTACAATAGAACAATTTGGCGGTCAGTTTGAACATTTTGTAACAGTTAATTTTGAGAGAGATAAGCAGTTACAAACGTTATTCGACGGCGATTTGGATGTTAGGGAAATCAGTCAAAAACTTTCAGCGCTATTCAAAAAGCCGATTATTCCTGAACGGACGCTGCTTTTTTTCGATGAAATTCAAAGTTGCCCTAACGCAATAATGTCTTTGCGCTATTTCTATGAAGACTATCCGGAACTTCACGTAATTTCGGCGGGTTCGCTCTTGGAGTTCGCTCTCGAAGAATTGCCTTCCTTTGGCGTTGGGCGCGTTGATTCGTTGTTTATGTATCCATTTTCGTTTCAGGAATTTATGATTGCAAGCGGCGAAGAACTTTTGTGGAACGAAGTATGTAAATCATCGCCTCAAAAACCTCTTTTTCCTGTTCTTCACGAAAAATGTTTAGACCTTTTGAAAAAGTTTTTGATTATCGGCGGTATGCCCGAAGCAATATCTAATTTTGTGAAACACAATGATATACTAAAAGTACAAAAATCGCTTGACAGGTTGATACTGTCGTTTCAAAACGATTTTGCGAAATACAAAAAGAAACTGCCTGCATTGCTTTTGCGTGAAGTGTTTGCTGCGGTGGTAAAACAGTCGGGCGGAAAGTTCATATATTCAAAGGCGGCAGAAACAAGCCAATATAACATCAAACAGGCTTTAAATATGCTTATTATGGCAGGATTGGTCATTCCGGTAGTTAGCAGTTCAGCAAACGGAATACCCCTTGGCGCGGAAGCAAATCATAAGAAATGTAAAATGTTGCTGCTTGATACGGGTATTTTTCAGCGTATGTTGGATTTAGATCTTTCGGATATATTGTTGTCAAACGATTTTGAAGTCATAAACAAGGGCGCAATTGCCGAACAGTTTGCAGGTTTGGAACTTATAAAAAACACGTCGGCATATATCTCTGAAAATCTGTATTTTTGGACAAGAGAATCAGAAAAAAGTCAAGCCGAAGTAGATTATCTTATTCAGCGCAATGGAAAAATCATTCCCATTGAAATAAAATCAGGTAAAAGCGGAAAAATGCAAAGTATGCACATGTTTCTTTCCGAAAAAAAATCTGAATACGGAATACGCAGTTCGCTTGAAAATTTTACGGAATATGAAAATATTCAGGTTTTTCCATTGTATGCGATTGGAAATGTAAAAATAATGGAAAACAGAAAAAATTTGTAGTACGCATAATTTGCATATCACAATAAAAAGATATACTTTTGTCGTTTGTAAATAACGACGTAATAATTTTATATGAACGCATCTGAATTAGTAGATATAGTAAGTCTGGGCGAAACCGCCAAGGTACAGTTCAAGCGCAGTTTCGACAATCAGGACAAGATTGCAGCCGAGATTATAGCCATGGCAAACGCCAAAGGAGGTATTATACTTTTTGGCGTGGAAGACAAAAAAGGCGATGTTATTGGCTTGGATTATAGTGAAATACAGAATATCGGAAACAAAGTGGCTACTATTGCCAATGATTTAGTTAAGCCGCAGGTTTTTATTTTGACAGAAGTTGTTTCGGTTGAGGGTAAAAAAGTTTTGATTGTTTATGTTGACGAAGGAACGGTCAAACCTTACAAGGACAACAACGGCACAATATGGATTAAACAAGGCTCCGACAAGCGAAAACTGACCGATAACAATGAAATCATGCGGCTATTTCAGCAAAGCGGAATTTTGTTTGCCGATGAAATGGAGGTTTACGGGACGAACATCGACGATATCGACGAGCAAAGTTTTTCAAAGTATTTTATCAAAGAATTTTCTGAATCATTTCAGGAAAAAGGTCTTACATACGAAGAGGCGCTCAAAGCAAAGAGAGTATTCAGAAATAATCGCGTAACGCTTGCCGGACTGCTTTTTTTCGGAAAAGAGCCGCAAAATATTACCCCGACGTTTACGATAAAAGCAGTTTCATTTTTTGGCAACGAATTGTCATCAAACATGTATCGCACCAAGCCGGCAGATTTCAAAGGCACGGTTCCCATGCTGTTCAGACAGGGATTGGATTTTTTCAGAAGCCATTTGCGACACGCACAAAAAGGACAGGATTTTAATTCCACCGGCATACTCGAAATTTCCGAAGCAGCATTGATTGAATTGATACAAAACGCTCTAATACACAGAGATTATTTCAAAAATGCGCCAATACGGTTACTTATATTTGATAACAGAATAGAGATAATCAGTCCGGGAAAACTGCCCAACGCTTTGACCATCGAAGAAATCAAATATGGAAACCCCGTAATTCGCAACCATCTAATAGCGATGTTCGGTTCGCATACTATTCCATATAGTGGATTAGGCTCGGGGTTGAAACGCGCAATCAGGGAACAGCCCAACATCGAGTTTATTAACGATGAAAATGGCGAACAATTTATCGTAAGAATACCGCGTGAAGAGATTTGATTATCGGATTTTGCGTTGAAAAAAAGGAAAAGCGGCAATACAATTGCCGCCAAACAACGGACGATGGAAAAAAAATATGAAAAATATTTGGCGGTTTGAAATTTTATTACGTAATTTGCGCAACGTAATTTACGTTACGTAAATTATGTAATAATAATATAAATATTTGATATGAAACCAAATAATCCTTTCCTGATAACAGGTTATCACAGTCCTGAATATTTCTGTGACCGTGAAAAAGAGATACAAATCATGAGTGTTGCCATGCATAACGGGCGCAATATGACGCTGATATCCCCCAGACGCATGGGCAAAACGGGTTTGATACATCATGTTTTCTATAGGCAACAACAAGAAAATCCTGATATTTTACTCTTTTACATTGATATTTTTTCAACGCAAAATTTTGGTGAATTCGTTCAACTTCTTGCAAGTACTGTTTTCGGAAAAATTTCTACTGCTCCGCAAAAAACTATGAAGCGTATTGGCAAGTTTATCAGAAGTTTCCGACCGGTATTAACAATAGACGAATTTACGGGAGCGCCCAAAGTTACTGTTGACATTGCTCCGGCAAGCGAAGAAAGTTCGTTGACGGAAATATTTGCCTATTTGCAGTCGTGCGGAAAAAGGTGCTGTATTGCTATCGACGAGTTTCAACAAATTGCTGAATATCCCGAAAAAGGCGTCGAAGCCCTTTTGCGTTCGCATATTCAATTTATGACGAATGTGAATTTTATTTTTTCAGGCAGCAAACAGCGCGTAATGCAAGATATGTTTTTATCTTCCAAGCGTCCGTTTTACCAAAGTACTCAAATCCTTTCTATTGACAGCATAGACAGAGCAAAATATTTCTGCTTTGCAGTAGATTTCTTTTCTGCACAGGGCAAAAAACTGACAATAGAAACATTTTCACACGTTTATGACACTTTCAACGGGCATACATGGTACATTCAGGCAATTCTCAATCGACTGTACAGCCATCGCGGGAAGCCTGATATTATATCGGTAAATCATGCCATTTCTGAAATCGTTGCTGAAAACAGTTATATCTACGAAAATCTGCTTTCGGCTTATTCGGCAAATCCTGTACGATTACTTAAAGCCGTTGCTAAAGAAAAGTGCGTCAAAGAAATCAACGCCGGAAATTTCATCGCACGAAATAAACTCAAAACAGTAAGCAGTGTCAACGTAGCGCTGAAAAAACTTATCGACAAAGAATTGCTGTATAAATCTACTAATGGTTATATTGTATACGACCGATTTATGGCAATATGGCTTCAGCAGCAGCCATACTGAAAACTGAATGCAGGTTTATGTCCTAACGGACAATTGCCCATTGTGGGCGTTCTTTTCTATTGATGTTTATGTCCTAACGGACAATTTATCGAAAATTTCCGCAGGAAAAACATCAATAGAAAAAGTGTTTCTCTATTCGTTTTATCAATCATACACTTTCCGTCTTATACTCTTATCCCGATTAACAATACATCATCTACCTGTTCGTGATTGCCTTTCCATTCGTTGTATATTTTTGTCATGCTTTTTTTCTGCTCTTTCATCGGCAAATTGTTTACGTCCAATAACGACGATTTCAATCTTTTACGCGAATATTTTTTGCCTTTTTCTTCTTTTCCGCCAAACTGGTCGGCATATCCGTCGGAAAACATGTAGATACAGTCGCCCGGAAGCAACGTCAACAAATTGTTTGTAAAGTTTTTCCCGCCATGATAATCAGAATATGCAACAGGCATCTTATCGGCTTTTATTTCAGTCAGTTCGCCGTTGCGTACCATTATTAGCGGATTATGCGCTCCGGCATATTGTAGCGTCATGCGTGGACGGTCGATTATGCAAAGCGCTATATCCATTCCCTCCTGAATATATTCATTCTCTTCTTCCATTCGTCCGGTTTGATTAAGCGATTTGACCACATTGTCGCGAAGTTTGTTCAGGATTTCATTGGCAAACACCTCTTCTTCCTTATTGACAATTTCGTTCAAAAAGGCAATTCCCAACATACTCATAAATGCGCCCGGAACGCCGTGTCCCGTACAATCGGCTGCTACAATTATCAATTTGTTGTCTTCCTTTTTCGACATCCAGTAAAAATCGCCGCTTACAATATTACGCGGATGATACAAAATGAACACATCAAGATTTTTCAGTATTTTGGGAGAAGGAAGCACCGCCTTTTGGATTCGCTGCGCGGCTTTAATACTGTCGGTTATTTCTTTCTTTTGCTGCTCTAAAAGATCGTTTTGCTGGGTCAATTCTTCTTTTTGCTGCTCTAACTGGTCATTTTTTTGATTTATTTCTTCCGTTCGTTCGGCAACGGCGATTTCCAAATATCTGTTTCTTTCTTCAAGACGCTTGGCGTTCCACTTGATAATTACTATTATTAACAGAATAAGCAAAAATATACAAAGCGCGAAAAACCACCATTTTATCCACAACGGCTTGGGAACCACAAATGAAACAAAAGCATAGTCGCTCCAGACGTTAGCGCCTCCTTTGCAGCGATACATGAATGTATATCCGCCCGGACGCAAGTTGGAAAAAGTTACCGTAGAAATAGACGTTTCGATAAAAACAGTATCTTTGTCGCCGGTTTTGAGCAAGGCATATTCAAAGATGTTGTCTGCCTCGTGAACAAACGTTAAGGCTTCCATTTCAAATTGAAGAATATGGTTGTATGCCGGAAGATTTTCCGAATTTATAGCGCGCGTTTCGACGTCGTTTTGACGTATAGTCAGATTTATACGCGGTTTGGCGGTATATTTCTGCATACGGTCGTAATCGAAAACGGCTAATCCATGAAATGTGCCAATCCATAGTCTTCCGCTTCTATCGGTGGTAAGCGAGCCGATGGTTACATTGTTGTGAGGAAGTCCCTTTTTTTGGGTGAGGTTTAGACCCATTTCGCCGGTGCGTTTGTTTACGTGGAAAAGTCCGCCGGTGTTGCTGCCTACCCACAGATGGTCGGCGTCGCGTCCGCTGATAATCATGTTTACGGTAAAATTCGTTATCAAATAATTCAACGAATCGCCGTCATAAAGCGCCAGACCGTGTTCGGTGCCTACCCACAGACTGTCGCCCGATACAAACATTGCCCATGCCGGATAGGTACATTCGAGTATCTGTTCCAATGTATTGCCGTCGAAAACGCATATGCCCCTTTCGTTGGTTGCCAAAACGCGTCCTTTGTATTCGGTAAACCAGAACATGTTCATCGTTTCAGGCGTCTCGAATATCTGAACAGGCGACAGAAAATCGCGCATGTAATACATGATGTGATTCTGCGTATCGGAAAAAAACAACTCTCCTTTTGACGACTGAAAAACACGCTCTACAAAGTCTACAGGCTGGTCGAATACATGAGTATATATCGTCGAAAGACTATTGACGTTTATAACGCTCAAACCCTCCTGACCAAGTATTAACATCATATCGTCAGTCAGCAACAGCGCCGAAACAGACGTATATTCTTCAAAAAATCGGGAAAAAAGCTGTTCGGAAAACATTACTATCTGATTGTTTTCGATGTAGCAGACGTGATTATCTACCGTAAACCAAATTCTTCCCTTTTTATCTTCTATTATTTCATAGAGTAAGCCGTCAAGCAGTCCGGGACCAATTTTTCGAACCGACTGGTCACCCAATTTTTGAGCGCCGCCGACAAGTCCTATCCATGTATTATTTTCGTAGTCGCACATCAGCGAATACATGTAGTACCCTTTCAGACCGTTGGCGCGGTTGTATATCTGCGGCGGATTTTGGAACGACGTTATATGAAACACAAAATTGTTGGTTATGCCCCAAATACTGCCGTCTGCCGCCTGCGTAACCTTCTTGACGCGACGTTTGATATACGAATAAAGATAATCGTCGGAAAACTCCATTCCCGGACGAATTTTGTCAAAAGGTATACGGTAAAGATTATAACCAACTGTAACCCAAAGAAATGAATCGGCATCGATAAAAAGATGATTCAATTCAGTAGACGCCTTGATTTCTACAAGTCGATAATTATCAGCCATATAATACAACCCGTTGTGCGTTGCAAGAAACATCGCCGATGACGCAGGATGTTGAATAATAGAATGAATATGACGGTTGTCGTTCAAAATTTCATCAAGAACGACTATATTCCCGTCGGCTGTAAGCATTACGCTGTTTTTATTGCCATAGAACCATTTATTGTTCCTGCTGTCTACAAAAATTGAGTTGAACGAATTCCCGCGATATACAGTATAGAGCGAATCGTTTTCCAATGCCGAAATACCGTTGTCGGTAGCAAAATAGATTATACCGTCGCGACATTGGGCAACGTCGAGCGTCATATTCCCAACTAACCCGTTTGCGGTAGAATATATTTTGGAGCTTTGCCCGTTTAGGCGCGCCACACCCGAAAATGTTCCTATCCAGATATATCCTTCCCTGTCCTGATAAATCGATAAGCCGTCTTCCTGTGGCAATCCGCTTTTAGTGCCATAGTGTGAAAAATTGTAATGACCGATGTCCAAATTTATCGGATTTACTGCGGTTGCCTGCGAAATAGCACCTTGAAGCGATGCAAGGCAAAGAAGAAGAAAGGACAAGAAAACGATTGAGTATTTCATGGTATGTTTATGGACGATTTTGAACTATTAAGGAATTCTTAATAGTTCGATGTTGCTGAAAATAAGGTCATTG
>Ga0099364_10005826_pt1 | contig 18140 bp, 18 predicted proteins | sample TergutTh196P3_FD_73070 | JGI IMG/M metagenome (GOLD analysis project Ga0099364, IMG submission 73070) | Microcerotermes parvus P3 segment gut microbial communities from Pointe-Noire, Republic of the Congo - Th196 P3 | ecosystem: Host-associated > Arthropoda: Insects > Digestive system > Gut ...
AGACTTTCTCAGGGAAAATAAAGATCCGAGACTGTTTTGGCTTTTCGAGAAAAATCGTTACAGTACAAGCGTTATTAGACGATTTTTAACAGAAGATAAACCTTTGCCTGCAGTAATGTTGCCTTACATTACGAACATAAGAGACAATGACCCCGACGACGACAGCGCTCCCAGATTTACCAAAGATTTTGACTGGACTGCGGACGGCGAACCGTGGGGAAGATACCATGGTATTCCCAATACATTGGAAGATTACTTGTCTGCGACTGTTCAAACTGAATGGTTGGGATCCGCGCAATTCAGACTTACCGCAACCGATCAAATTACTTTTTTGCCATGGAGTTTTGCCAATACGCATTTTTTCCAGCCACGCATTACAACAGTAACTGGGTACAGTCCACAGAATTATCCTGATATAACTATGAACGCAGCCGGTACAACCGGAACATTGCCAGTGTCTATTACCACTCAGAGCAATTATCACTATCGTGGGCGTTTTGTAACTGCAGCTGAAGCAAATTATATTCTTGCCGAATTTAAGGTTCTTGGAGCAAATATTGCAACTGACGCCAATGAATTGTTCCAAAGGGCTATCGAACTGTCGTTAAGATCGCATGATCTTACTGCTCAAGACCATAATCCCATGTTTTACAGAACTTCCGGCGCTGATGATCGTTCGGTTTTAACTGTATTGCAGGAAAAATGGATTGAGGATTTATTGGAGCAACCTGCTTACAATTTGACAGGCAATCAGTTGGAAGATTTGGAAAAAATTTACGTGAATATGTTGATACACTACGCTCAAACGCCTAACGAAATTTTTGTTACCGCCCGCAGGGGAGGCGTTCCGAAAAGCGGCAGCGCTATAGGCTGGGCGTATTCGCCATTCAGCCCCGATCCAAATTTCAGGGTTCCAAGACGTTTAAATATCGAAAGACCTACCGAAGACAACCTTAACTACGCAAACATTGTTAAGGCTACTGAAGACCAGGGCTTTGGATTTAATCTTTCATCATATCCCGCTTTATTGTGGGAACAGCGCATTTGGTACGATAAAACTGCGCCTGATTGGGGTGAAGGACCAAAACCATAAGAAGCAACACGATTGTATTTGAAAAGTAACCTGAATTTCTAAAATGAATTTCAATTTAGAAATTCAGGTTTTTCATTAAAATTGGCGGAAAAATTGAAATGACTGTCAAATCTATAACACTTTTCAGATGGATTAATGACGCATTATAGTAGCGGATATAAAGGTTGTTTCGCGTTGTTTAGTCAAATAAAAACGCCAACTTTTGAAAAGCTGGCGAAAGTTAAACATAAAAAATAAAGTGATTAGTTATTTCTAAGCTGATTAGCTCTGCTTTGTGCGGCTTCCAACACTGCGGTCGCTTGTCTGTCGGCTTCCTGTTCTACTCTTCTGGCGTTGGTTTCGCCTTCGCTTCGCGTTCTGTCGGCAAGGGTTTGTGCAGCGCGTCTCTCTAACGCGCTTCTTGAGGCGGCTTCCTGAACAATTCTGTCGGCGGTTGAATTAGCCTCGCTACGCATAGTGTTGGCAGTCTGTCGCGCTGTACTGCGAATAGTCTCTGCCTGCCTCTCGGCTTCGGCAAGTATCGTTTCTATTTGGCGATTTACCTCGTCTCTGACCTGTTCTACCGCTTGCTCAACACGTTCGGTCACTTGCTCGCGAACTTCTTCCACTCTTTGCGTAACTTGTTCTCTGAGAGCATCGGTAATACTGCTTAACATGTCGCCTATGCTGAGGCTCACTTGCGGATCGGAGACAGTGCCGCCAATTAAGCCGGTTACTTTAAATTCTCTTACGCTTGCTCCTCCGGGTATCATACTCAACACATCGGCTGCGCCTACGGCTGCGGTTGGCACGGCTGCGCTTACGCGATAGTTCAGCGTCATGTCAAGCCCCTGATCGCCGGTAATTTCGATATTAGCCTGAGAAATGTTCATGGTTATCGGTTCAACCAAAGCAAGCCTGCCGTCTTTTATTTCGTAGCCGATGTTTAGGTTGCCGGGCGCGGGTGTTCGCCATTTTTCGTCGCGCAGCAGGTCAGCCATGGTCCCGAAAAGTTTTGAATTGCGGAGTTCGAGACTTTGAGTTTGCAGTCGTCCGTTTGACTGTACGGTGTTTAGCACAGGCGACAGACTTTCGTCGAGAATACTGTACAGATTTAGTCGCGCCGATACCCTCCCCACGTAATTCTGCGGCTCGGGCAGTATCGCTTCGAGCATCGAAAACGACGAGAGCGCCGAAGTAATGTCGAACTGCCTGATATCCATACCAAAATTTATAAAAGGCGTTTTGATGTTTTGCGTGTTGTATTCGCCGTTGAGCGTCATGCTGCCCTCTAACAGATTCATATTCAGGTTTTGCATGTTTACTGCGCCATCTCTGACTACTAACATTCCGGCGGTATTTGTAATGTTCAATTTGTCGAACAGTATCCTGCCGATGTTTGCCGTAACTGTAAAATCTATGTTTTTAGGCACTTCTATTACTGAGAGCGGAACAGTGTCGGTAGGCGCTACTTCTTCCGGCTCGTCGCTCATAAATTCGTTGAGGTCAATATTGTTAGACCTCAGGGCGAGCGTACCGCGAACTGTTTCGTCTTTGAATACAAAAGGAATAAAATTTTCGAGCGAGCCGTTCATAGAAATGTCTGTGTTTCCGATAATTGCGTCGAAACTGACTAAATTTACTATTCTTGGCGTGAAGTCTAATTGAGTTTCCGAAATTTTTACTCCTTGCGGAAAATCGGGACTTTCAAAGTCAAATCCGCTTAATCTTAACATTCCTTCGGCTTGAAAATCTTCGTACTGTTCGTTTTCGAGGGTTGAAAGATGTCCGGCTACCGCAAGGTCGCACTCTAACAGCCCTCTCAAAGTAATATCTTCCAACGGAACGACGTCGGCAATGGAATTAAAATCTATTTTTCCTGCAAATTTGGCTGCAACGTGCATATCGCTTTCGGGAGTTCTCACGTTTAAGGTTGCGCTGAACGGATTGCCGCCCAATTCCAACTGAAACCTGTCCACATCAACGGTTGTGCGGTCGAACACCACGCCGTCGTAGAACGCCCTCACGGCAATGTTGATATTGTCCACCGATTTTGGCAGATCGGGGTAGCTGAACATGGCGTTGTCCACGGTCAGGTTGATACGCGCGCTTGGCGTTTGCCTTTCGGAAAGCGTACCTTTTGCCTCGCCGTTGAGCGTAAGGCTGCCGCGCGTTTGCAGTGATGCAAAATCCTGCATGTAAATAGCGGGAACTAACGACAGCAGGCTCTTGAAATCTGTTCTTTCCGAAGCAAAAGTCACGTCCATATCAATATCATCGCCGGGCATATTTACAGAGCCTGCAAATTTCAGCACAATTTCGTTGATATTGAACTGATTGTCCTTAAATGTGAAGCCCATATTTTTCATGTCGGCGGCTATTTCCGAAACAAAACCCACCTGCGCCCTGTTCAGATAGCGAATACCGTCCATCGAGAAACTGACTTCGGCAATATCCAAATTCATTTTCAGGTCGGCATTGTCTAACGACATATCGCCCCGCAGGTTGTAATTCAGGTCTTTGACCTCTGCCGCCATCTTACTTTCTTCATCGCGATATGTAAGGTTTGCACTACGTATCTCAAACCTTTGCAGGGCAACGTTGAGTTCAAAAGACGATTCTTCATCGTCAACGACTTCAGGCTCTTCCGCATCGGAAACAGGCATTATATCCCAATTAGCGCGCCCATCGTCCAATATTCGCGCGTTTATGTTTGCGCGGTCAAGCAAAACCGATTTTACCTGAATGTTTTCCATACTGATAACACTCTTAATATCAACGGTAACGCTAAATCTTTTGAACGCAACAAGCGTATCGCCTTCAAAGTCGCCAACGCCGACAATACTAAGGTCGTCCAACGCAATGTATGCGTTAGGAAAATTACGAATGAACGACAATTTTAACGCGCCAAAATCAACTTCAGCCGTTAGCATCTTGTTCAACTCTCTTTTAGCAATTTCAATGATTTTATTTTTAAACAAAAACGGAGTTACCAATAAAATCAGAAAAATAGCAAATAGACTGATTATAAATATTTTAATAAATTTTTTCATAGAAAAACTTTTAACTGTAAAAACTTTGCAAATATACATAAAAATTTTCAATATTTATGTTTTTTTTATACTTTTGCAAAAAAATAAATTCGTATGTTAAAATATTTCGTAAATTTTTGTTTGTTTTTATGTTTAATAACAGGGTGTAGAGGCAGATCCGGTTCAGGAGTATCGGATTCGGGCGATAGCGCACATTCATTTTGCTGCGATTCCGTCTTGCATTTGCATGTGGACTCTTGTCTTCTGAATGATTCGGAATTGACTACATTAATGGATATTGACCAATCTTCTCCATTGGCTGTAAGACGTCCGGTAACCAGCGGAGCATTAGATTGGAATTTATTCCGCGGAAATACCTCTCTTAGCGGCTATTCGGACAATTCTTTGCCCAATAACCCTGTTTTGCTATGGACTTTCAACAGCGAAGCAAGAACGACTTCTTCGCCGGTTGTTGCCAACGGTATCACCTACTGGAGCGACAGGCGCGGACATATTCGCGGAGTGAACATGAACGGCGAGCAGGTTTTCAGTCACGATTTTCAAACAGCCGTTGAAGCAACCCCCATGATACACGATGGAATATTGTACATCGGGCGAATAGACGGCTTTATGTATGCGGTCTCGCTTTCGCAAAACAGTACGCTGTGGAATTTTGAAACTATGGGGCAGGTAAACGCTTCGGCAAATCATATAAACTTTGAAGGTAGACATGCCGTTGTTTTCGGAAGTTATGACAATTATTTGTATTGCCTTGACAGCAAAACAGGCGAAAAAATAAACCGCTTCGAGTCCGGATACTACATCAACGGCGCTGTGGCTTTGATGGGACAATACGCCATATTTGGAGGTTGCGATTCGTGGTTGCGTATTATTGACGCACAAAACGGCGTTGCAACCGATTCCCTGTTGCTCGAAAACTATATCCCCGAATCGCCCGCAGTTATTGGTAATTACTTTTACGTTGGCGATTATGGCGGAAATATTTACCAGATACGATTAGAAAATGGAAAAATTGCCAATCATAAAGTAATTATGTCGGCGATTTCCGACAACGCTTCGTTCAGTTCCGTACCTGCCGTAACTTCTGAAAGTCTTTATATACTTGCGTCTGATCAGCATTTGTATTCTATCAGTCGAAGTGACGGAAGCATCAATTGGAGATACATGTTAAAAGGCGAAGCAGGAGACAGTTCGCCGGTTGTTTGCAGAGACAGAGTGATAGTCTGTACAAGGAGCGGCATAGTGTCAATTCTGAATGTGCGTACAGGCGCGCTCGAATGGGAATACGACACAGGCGAACAAGTACTCTCATCGCCGGCGGTGATTAGAGACAGATTTTATATTCTTACAAACAGAGGAACGCTGTTTTGCTTTGGAGTTGTTGCGCAATAAAATACAGCCATAATTTTTTGTAAAGATATTTCAGGACAAAACAATCAATTACGGTTTTTCAATTACGAATTGTTTTTCAAACCAAACCATTTGCTCGTTGGGCGTCATATTGCTGTTGTCAAGTACAATGGCGTCACCGGCTTGGCGTAGCGGATTTTCCTTGCGCGTCTGGTCAATATGGTCGCGCTTGGCAATGTTTTGGGAAATTTCTTCCAAACTTGCGGGCATACCCTTTTGTACTAATTCATCGTAGCGGCGTTGTGCGCGTACTTGGGGGCTTGCCGTCATAAAGATTTTTACGTCGGCGTCGGGAAAAACGTTTGTGCCGATGTCACGTCCGTCCAGCACTACGGCTTTCTCTTTGCCCATCGCTTGCTGCAACGAAACTAACTTTGTCCGCACTTCCTTAATAACGCTTATTTCGCTCACCATTTCCGATACGGCAATAGTGCGAATGTCGCGCTCAACGCACATACCGTTCAAAAATGTTTCGTTTTCGCCTGTTTCGCTGTTTCTGCGAAAAGTGATGTGAATTTCGTCCAAACGATTGTTCAATGCGGGAATATCAATAATGCTATCGCGAATAAGTCCGTTTTGCAGTGCAAACAGCGTAACGGCGCGATACATGGCGCCCGTGTCAATGTAGGCATAGCCTAACTTTTGGGCAATGGCTTTGGCAAACGTGCTTTTGCCGCACGATGAAAATCCGTCTATGGCGATGATTAGAGGCTGCATGTTGATTTCTTACGTTCCGAAATCATCAAACGCTATCATTTCCTTCGGCACTCCGAGATTGTCGAGCATCTTGACTACTGCGTTCGCCATCGGACCGGGACCGCACATGTAGTATTCAATGTCTTCGGGCGCTTCGTGCTTGCTCAAGTATTTGTCGTAAATTACCTGATGAATGAAACCTGTTGCGCCTGTCCATTTGTCTTCGGGCAACGGCTCGCTCAACGCGATGTGGAACGAAAAGTTTGGAAACTTTTTTTCTATTGCGCGAAAATCTTCTTCGTAGAAAATTTCGTTTTTCGAGCGGGCGCCATACCAGTACGACACTTTTCGGTCGGTCATTTTCAGCGTGTGGAAAAGGTGGAACAGGTGCGAGCGCAACGGAGCCATTCCCGCGCCGCCGCCAATGTAAAGCATCTCGTTTTTGGTATCTTTGATGAAAAATTCTCCGTATGGACCGGAAACTACTACCTTGTCGCCCTTTTTGAGCGAGAATATGTACGATGAACATACGCCCGGAGGGATATTTGTCCACGTGTTTTTTGCCTTGTCCCACGGCGGAGTGCAAATACGTATGTTCAGCATCACGATATTTCCCTCTGCGGGGTGGTTAGCCATCGAATAGGCGCGATAGGTTTCTTCGGTGTTGTCTATTTTCAAGTCCCACATACTATACTTGTCCCACTCGGATCGGAAACGCTGTTCGATGTCTATATCCTTGAAACTCATGCTGTATTTCGGCACGTCAATCTGGATATATCCTCCCGAATGAAACTCTAATTTTTCGCCTTCGGGCAGTTTCACTACAAACTCCTTGATGAACGAGGCTACGTTATGGTTAGAAACCACTTCACATTCCCACTTCTTAACGCCGAGAATTTCTTCGTGAACGTGAATTTTCATGTCGTTTCGCACCTTAACCTGACAGCCCAGACGCCAGTCCTGCTGCGCCTGTTTGCGCGTAAAGAACGCCACTTCGGTGGGCAGTATTTGTCCGCCGCCTTCTATGACCTGACACTTGCACATGCCGCATGTTCCGCCGCCGCCACAGGCAGACGGAATAAATATTTTACGCTCTGCAAGTGCGTTCAACAGCGTTGAGCCGGGCGACGTCTCAAAATTTTCCACTCCATCATTGACGTCAATAATGACGTTGCCCTGCGGAATCAACTTCTTTTTGGCGTATAACAATAAAGTGACCAAAGACAGTATGGTTATCAGGAATACAACCATGCTGGTAAGTATTGTGGTCATTGGTGATACTAAAAAAATCATTGGTATTATATTTTAATTTATTTGGTATTTACTGATTTTGCAAAATTTTTACAGATAAAACAATTTTTCAAGTTCGTTAATAAAATTTTCGGTTAACTTCAAAAACGGTGTTACTCGTTCTTCGTCAAGATTATACAAGTCATCGTAATCGCCTGTTAAGCGAAGTTCGAAAAGTTGAGAATACGCCTTGCCAAATTCGTTGGATATTTTTTGCGTTTTTACAAAATGCAAAGAAAACAGCCGAATAACGCCTGCGTGTGATTGTGCTGAAAGTCCATTTTGAATGAGAAGAGCGCTAACCATGTAATATGCTGCATAATACAACCTGTTTGCGGCAGCATTCCAATATTTTAGATTGGCAATACCTTTCGCCTCGACCAAAGTCGTTTTTGCTTTTTCTATTCGATAAGCAACTAATGCGTTTCGTTCATCTGTATTCAAACTCATATCACAATTCCCTCCTTTTCGATATTTTTGTAAAACGGCGTAAATTTACGTTCTTCCCATTCTTTGAATGTATAAAGTTTAGGGCTAATGTATTGTTCTATCTGAAAGCCAATGTCAAAAATGGGATAATTAATTTCCTCGAAATCTTTTGCTGTAATTCGTTCCTTGTCCACTAAAATCAAAACGTCCCAATCCGAGTCATAATTTGCATCTCCACGCGCCCGCGAGCCGAAAAGTACAACTTTTGCTCCCGGCGCTCGTCGGTTCACAACCTTTTTTACCTCTATCATTGGCGAATTAATCATTTTAGCATGTAAGTTTTAGTTAAAATCTACAACTGTATTCCCATGAAACTCATAAATGCGATAGCCATTAGTCCGCACGCTATAAACGTGATACCTAACCCTTTCAGAGGTTCGGGTATTTGCGAATAGCTCATTTTTTCGCGTATGGCAGCGATGCCTATAACCGCGAGCCACCAGCCTATTCCCGAGCCGAGCGCAAACGACGTTGCCTCGCCAATGTTGTGGAACTCGCGCTCCTGCATAAACAACGATGCTCCCATGATGGCGCAGTTTACGGCAATCAACGGTAGAAAAATACCCAGCGCCGAATAGAGCGGCGGCGACACTTTTTCTACAATCATTTCAACTAATTGAACGATAGCCGCTATCACAGCTATAAACATGATGAAAGTCAGAAAACTTAAATCTACTTCGGCAAACTTTGGACCTAACCATGACAATGCGCCGGCTTTCAACACGTAGTTTTCCAACAAAAAGTTAACGGGAACGGTAATAAGCAACACAAAAATGACTGCTATTCCAAGCCCCATTGATGTTTTCACCGTTTTGGATACCGCCAAATAAGAACACATACCCAAAAAATAGGCGAAAATCATATTGTCTATAAAAATAGACTTGATAAAAATATTTACTATATTTTCCATTTTTTAAATTATCTTAATTTTTTTTATTTCAACATTTTTCTGCTTTCCACTTCAACTAAAACTTTCATCTGCTGAATGGCAATCTGATTTAGCTTAATCAACCGTTCGCTTTGTGAAAGTCCTTCGTTGACAAAAACAGCGTTCAGACTTTCCATATTAGACAGGCAAATCAATTCGTTAATTGTCGCATAATCACGGATATTACCTTTCACGTCTGTATTTACATCGCGCCATTCCTTAGCAGTTTTGCCAAAAAGCGCAATATTAAGAACATCGGCTTCGCTGGCATAAATAATTGATGTTTGCTGCGGAGTTAGTTCGGCAGGTATAAGATTTTGCTTTACGGCGTCAGTGTGAATATGATAGTTAATTTTTGCTAATTCCCGTTTTGCACTCCAACCTACAGTTTTTTGCTCTTCTTCTTTAAGGCGCTGAAATTCTTTTACCAACAACAATTGAAATCGAGGACTTATCCACATGCCAAAATGAAATGCAATATCTTTGTGAGCATAAGTTCCTCCGTAACGACCGGCTTTTGCAGTAATTCCGATTGCAGATGTTTTGTCAACCCACTGTTTTACAGAGAGAACATAATTATTACTGCCTGCAGAATTTTTAATTGTACCGAATTCGGTATAATTAAAAATTGGATTAAATAAAATTTCCCATTCACCAATGTACTCAATTGTACTTTTAAGGCTAAGCCACTTTATAATGATATGTTCTTCCATTTGGCTATGCGCCATATCAGTAAGAGAAATATAATCAGAATCTTCTATCTGAATTACTCTTATATCTTTGCCCGTTACATTTATTTTCGGCATCTTATTTTATTTTTTTAAACCTTTAAGTTCATAAGCCTTTTGTACCCAAATAAATACTCCAACGATAATCAACGCCATAGGCGGTAGAATCATCATATTGTTGTTCATATAGCCGACATTGTAGAACGCCTGCGGGATAACGTGATAATCCATCAGTGTTCCCGAGCCGAACAACTCGCGGATAAACGCCACTAAAACTAACAGCAGTCCGTAGCCGGCGCCGCTTCCAATGCCGTCAAGGAACGAAGGCAAAGGCTTGTTTGCCATCGCAAAAGCCTCTAAACGTCCCATAATGATGCAGTTGGATATGATCAATCCCACGAAAACTGACAGTTGCTTGCTAACTTCGTAGGCATAAGCCTTCAAAATCTGATCTACTATAATTACTAACGTTGCAATAACTACCAACTGCACGATAATTCGGATACTGTTGGGTATGAAGTTGCGCATCAACGAAATAATCAGGTTTGCAAAACCCGTTACTGCAATTACCGATATTGCCATCACTAATGCGGGTTCGAGTTTGACCGTGACGGCAAGCGCCGAACAAATCCCCAAAACCTGTATTGTTACCGGATTGTTGGTTATGATTGGCTCGGATAATGTTTTGATATTTTTTGACGAAAATAAACTCATTTTCAATTCGATTTATGTTGTGAAAAAAAAGTCTGATATGGTTCGAGGCTGTTAAACATCATCGCCTCAAGCGCCTTGCTGGTAATAGTTCCGCCCGAAATGCCGTCCACCGTGTGATCGTTGGGCGTAAATGTTCCGGGTTTTTCCACTTTGATGGAAACAAATCTATTTGCAGCATCAAAAAGTTTCTTTGCCGATGGATTCTTTTCCGATTTAAAAAATCGTTCTTGAAAATCCATCGTGGCTATTTGCGAGCCAAGTCCGGGCGTTTCGCCGGCATGGTCGAAAGTTACGCCGCGAATAGTGTTCAGGTCGCGTTCCAGGGCAACGTTGCCCCAGATAGGTCCCCACAATCCCGCGCCTCTAACGGGTATCACTACAACGCCGTCTTCTTGGGCAAGATAGAGCGGCAACAGGCGTTCGTTGAGAGGTTTTGCCTGTTCTCTTTTCAGATCAATTCCGTCGGCAGTCTCGCCATCTACTCTGCTGCCGTCGGCTCTGATAACAATGCCTTCCTTGATGTGCTGGTCAAATTTGCTCAATACATCGGCTTTTGTCGTGTTCACGCCCAAGGCAGCCAAAATGTTTTGCTGGCGCTCAATTTCGATGTTCTCCTTCTGCTTGTCCTGAAGCGCCATAGCCGTGAAGGACAGAGCCGCTGCAACCGCCAGCACTAACGCCGATGAGAAGCCAAAAATATACAAATTACTGAACTGTTTCATATATATATAAATGTATTACAAAATTATTATTGCTAATAAAATTAAAATTTTCGCAAAGATACAAAATAGTTTTTAGTATAAGCAAAAATTGAAAAAAAATGAAAAAAAATTGTTTTTTGAATAATATGTTGTACTTTTGGGCTTTTAAATTTTTATTATTCACTAAAACAAGTAAAAATGGCAAAACATACTGAAGTTGAACAGGTTCTGCATAACACAATTACAAACGGAACTGAAATTGTTGGCGATATCAATTCTCAAGGCGATCTAAGGTTAGACGGTTTTTTGAAGGGCAACCTCAATATCAAGGGGCGCGTAGTAATAGGCAAAACCGGAAAAGTTCTGGGAACTATTAATTGTAAAAATGCCGAAATTAACGGCGTTGTAGAAGGCAAAATATTTGTGACCGAATTACTGTCGCTTACCGAAACAGCTAACTTAAAGGGCGATATCGTTATAAACAAACTGAATATCCAACCTGGATGCAAGTTTACAGGATCTTGCTCAATGGATATTAATTCAGTTGTAAATGAACAAAATAAAGTTGTAACTCCGTCGAAGCCAATATAATTCGCGTTCTATTTTTTGATTGAATACCATATTTGCAAGGGATGTAGACGATACGTTTCGATGATTATTTTTGACGACAATAGATTTATTGAGGATTTTCTGTGCAACACAAGTTACCAACATTTTTTTGCTTTCAGATTTTGCGGTTTTTAAAAAAACTGTTATCTTTGCAAAAAAAATTGTGCCTGTGCGAAAAACAGGATAGCACATATCGAAAACATTGTCAAAATGAAGAAGTTATTATTCATATTTTTGTCCCTTTTGCTGCTTGCAGGGGTCTATGCTCAAGACAGGTTTCCAAGACCTGATTTTGAATCGGGATACCAGTATCCTGAGGTACACTATCATGTTCCAAACGAAATATTTTGGCTGGCTGCGGATATTTTCATGCTTATCGCGCTGATGGGCTTTGTTACGTGGGCAGTAGTGAAGAAACGCATACGAAAACCTGTTATCTGGGTTTCGGTAGTATCGGTGGCTTATTTCGGATTTTTCCGCAAGGGTTGCGTATGTAGCGTTGGCTCGGTGCAGAACGTTGCGCTGGCGTTGGTTGATAGCAGTTATGCCATGCCGCTTTCGGTTTTTCTGTTTTTCATATTGCCCGTATTGTTTGCGTTTCTGTTTGGCAGGGTATTCTGCGCGGGAGTGTGTCCTTTGGGCGCATTGCAGGAATTGGTAAGCATCAAAAAATACAAAATTTCTAAAGCCGTTTCTTCTGTTTTGGAGATTCTGCCATGGCTATATCTTATTTTTGCATTGCTGTTCGCGGTTACGCAAAGTCGTTTCATTATTTGCCGCTTCGACCCCTTTGTCGGTATTTTCCGTTTGGGTGGCGATTTTGTGCTTATTTCGTTCGGCGTATTTCTTTTAGTGACGGCAATCTTTATCGGACGCCCGTTTTGCCGCTTTCTCTGCCCCTACGGCGCATTGTTGAGCCTGTTTTCGCGGGTATCTCTCTGGAGAATCGAATTGACGCAAAAAACCTGTATCAACTGCGAACTATGCCACAATGCCTGTCCGGTAGACGCAATCAAACCGCCTTTCGAGAATAAGGTAAAAGAAAGTCGTATGCAGGGAGTTAAACGTGTATTAATGTATTTTGCAGTATTGCCGCTTATGATATTTGCGGGAGCATTGCTAATGCGGCATTTTAGCGAAGATTTGAGCCGCGTTCACAAGGATGTACGCTTGTATGAAATGGTGATACAGCACGAAGAAGAGCCTCAAAATCAGTTAAGTTTGGAGTTGGAAGCGTTTTATATGCTGGGACAGTCCATTGATGATTTGACGCAAACGTACAACGTCATACAGGCAGAATACAAGTTTTATTCCACTGTGGCGGGAATGTTGATAGGATTGGTAATAGGACTGTCGTTGATAGGGTTTTCGTTGAAACGCACCCGCAAACTGTACGAAATAGACCATGCAGCATGTATTGACTGCGGCAGATGTTTCAGTTATTGTCCTCAAAATAAAAATGTAGAATCAGAAAATACTATAAATCAATGAATAATGAGAATCAAGTAATTTTTTCTTACATGTTCGATGGCGCTTATTGAGGGGATAAAGGTAAACAAACAAAGTTTCGTAATATGAAAAATATGGATATAGAGGAATATATAGAAAAAAGTTATAAAAAATTAGACGAGTTAGAAAATCGGTTTAATGAACGTATAGGCAAGGTAGAAACCAATGTAATAGATAAAGTTACATCACAGTTCATGCAGACTTTAGATAGTGAACATAACTCACAAATTAGATTTCAATGTGAATTTGAAAAGAAGTACCTTGAATTTGAACATGAAGTAAAATCATATTTAGATTCATTACAATATACAATAGAAGATTTGGACAGTAAAATTACTCCCAAATGGCATTCTTTGTTGATTATAACAGTTTCAATCGTTAGTTTTACAACGATAATAATGATGTTATTGACTAAATTATAGGCAGATATGAAAAAATTGATAATAAAAATAGGCGTCATTTTATTAGTAGTCGTATTTACCTTTGTTATTTTAGACAATTTTATCGAAAAATCAAAGGATTTCAAAATTCAGGAAAGGTACAATATTCTTAAATATGTTGTTGATGCAAAAATTTCAGTAGTCAGCAATAAAGAATATATTTGTAGATTCTTTGAGCATATAGATACGATTGAACATGTCTTTGCAGCAGTTTATGATGAAAACTTAAACTGTTTAACAAACAGACACCCTGACGTATATCCTAATAAAACCATAATGTTTGACCCGTTGGAACACGATCATATAGTAAAACATATTCGAGAACATGAAACGGGAGAACTTGATTGTACTTTTAAAGTCGTAACGGCAAAAGGCAAGGCTCAATCGTTATATACGCAGGTTTACTATACAAAAGTGCATTTTGACGATAGTTATGTTATTTGCGTAATATCAACACCTTACGTTCATGAAACCGTAAAAATGGGAGAAGATTATTTGCGCGTATTTTTATTGAGTTTAGTCTTAATAATCGCTGTATTAGGCGTAGTCCTAACTTTCAGTTTAGTGAAGCGATAGACAAATTAGGCGGTTAGAAATTGTTTTCCTTTATCGGTGATTGTGTACTTTTGATTTGAATTTGTTGCTTAAAAACATATTTTCTGAGCTGAAGCTGACATCTCAAATTTTTTTTGTTATATTTTGAAAAATAATTATCTTTGCAAAAATTTTCAATCTTAATTCATATGAATAAAGTAATTTATAGAAATGTAGCCATTGTTTCGGCAATATTTATAGTGACGTTCTCCATCATGCTTGTCACCAATTATTTTCAGGTGCGCGGCAGTACCCCTCTGGGTACCGAAGTGATGGAAACCTTAATACAGTTTAACGTTGCGAATCCCGACAATCAGGCGTTGCAGGAGCAGATACGCGAGTTAGACCTGATGGCTCGGAAAGCCTATTTCGTAAAATTCGACCGTTTGATGAACGGAGTTTACATACTGTTAGGCATGTTAGCCCTGTTTTTGCTCTGTGCGCGAGGCTATTACGAGGGCTATAAAAATATTCCCGACAAGGATATTGACCCTGTGGACGAGTGGGCTATCAAAACGAAGGCGCGTAAGTACGTGGTTTGGAGCGTATCGGGATTGGCGGCTACGGCGCTGATATTTGTAGCGATGTCATCGCCTCACCTGCGCAGTGAAAAAGCCGCCGAAGCAGAGCAAATACAGTTTACCGATTATACGCCCGAACAGGGAGAATTTGAAGGTGGAGGCGAAATATTATCAGATATTACAACGGATATATCGGAAGATGCCGAAACAGACGAAGAAGAGGCTTCCGAAACGGAAGAAGTCGAACAACCGACTTCGCGGGTTAATCATCACATGTTTAGAGGTCCCAATTCCAACGGTCATTCGCAGGCAAGGAATGTTCCCGTGAGATGGAATTTATCGGCAAGAACCAATATCGCTTGGCGGCAGGACGTACCCCGCAAGGGTTACAGTTCTCCCGTTGTAACAGGCAACAGGGTTTTCATAACGGGCGCCGACGACGAAGCGCGTGAACTGTACTGCTACGACCTCAACACAGGCGAACTGCTATGGACGCTGGCTGCAACAAATATTCCCGGCTCGCCGTCGCAAATGCCTGAAACCTACGATGAATTTATGCTGGCATCGCCCACAGTTGCCACTAACGGAACTTATGTAGTCGCATTGTTTGCCACCGGCGATTTAATTGGCGCCGATATGAACGGCAACCGTGTTTGGGCAAGAAATTTGGGCGTTCCTTCTCATAATATGTACGGACACCACAGCGCTCTGCTTCTGTTCAACAATACGATTATCGTGCAGTACGACAACCGACCCAATCCGCGAATTATGGCAGTAGACATAGCCACCGGTACGGAACGCTGGAGCATACCCCGCACGGAACGGGAAAGCTGGTCGTCGCCGATGATTGCCTACACTGCAAATAATACGCCTCAATTAATAGTTATGGGTATTCCTAATTTAGCGGCGTACAACCCCAACAACGGCGCGTTGCTATGGCGTATCAACGCAGGATTTATGGGCGATTTGAGCGCCAGCGCCGCCAGCGCTAACGGTATAGTTTTTGCGGCAAGTGAATATGCTGATTTATATGCGGTAAATCCTCTTGATGGGACTGTATTGTGGAAAGACAACATTTTTACGCCCGAACTAGCAAGTCCGGTAGCAACCAGAGATTACGTTTACATAGCCACCGGCTACGGCGTATTTGCCGCCTATAATGCACAAACAGGCGAACTGCATAAGGAACACGAATTAGGCGCGCCCTTCTGGTCGTCGCCAATGATTGTAGAAGGCAAAATCTATCTCTTCAACAAGGAGGGCAAAATGCATCTCTTTACATTAGACGAAGATTTCAGACTGATAGATTCGTTTGATACCGGCGAAGTGACATGGGCAACGCCCGCCTTTTTAGACGGAAAAATCGTAGTGCGAACCGAAAGAGGTTTATACGCAGTGACAAGGTGATTTGTAGCAACGTTCGGAAAATCTCACAACATACTGAACGAAAAGAAAGCAATGTACAGTTTATTGATAAACCCCGCCACCAACTACGCCAACTAACGCCGACCAACGCCAATCGTCTAATTGACAGCCTTATATGTCTTCGGTTGGCGTTGACGAAGGACACGCGAAAATGCCAATAAATGCCAACTTGTGCCATCGTTCCGTTGCCAAATCATTACCTGTTTTGGAATGGATAAAAAGTAGGTAGTAGGTTGAATTTGAGATAATTTTCTTCCTTGAAAGAAAAAGAAATTTTTTGTGTCATCGGTTGGCGTTTAGTGACGGTTTTTGGCTTCGGTTAGCATTGTTCGAGTAACTCACTTGTATAGTAATTTTGTAAATATTTTAAAGTGAGTACAATGAATGTTGAATTGAAGGTTTTGTTCTACCTCAAAAAGAACCAGACGAAAGCAAACGGACTGTGTCCTGTGATGGGACGCATTACCGTAGGACAGTCTATGGCGCAGTTTGCGGCAAAGGTGGAGGCAGAGGCGGCGCGATGGGACGCAAAGTCGGGACGAATGACCGGCAAGAGTAACCTTGCATTGTCGGTAAATCGTGCTATTGACAAGATAAACCTTTGTATCAATGTTAGATACAGGGAAATTTTGGCTGCAAAGGGAGTAGCAACAGCCGAAGAAGTGAAAAACGCTTTTCAGGGCATTGCGACCGCACAGGAAACGCTTTTGAAAGTGTTTGCAGCGCATAACGAAGCCTTTTTCAAGCGTGTAGGCGTGGACAGGGAACTTATTACCTACAAAAAATATTGCAACGCATACAGGCATTTGGCGAACTTTCTGCGCGAAAAATACAATGTTAGTGATATGTCGTTTAAACAGTTGAACTTCGCTTTTATTGAAGATTATGATTTTTATCTGCGAGTAGGTCTTAAAATGAAGGAAAACACAGTGTTACGCAATATAACGCCGTTACGTAAAACTGTACGGATAGCGATTAACAGAGGCTATCTGACGCACGACCCATTTGCAGCATACAAGCCAATACGCGGGAAAAGCAAACACCGTACACTTTCGGGCGAGGAACTGAAAAAGATAATGAATACCGATTTTCATTTGCCAACGCGCAACCTTGTTCGCGATTTGTTTGTATTTTCATCGTTTACAGGTTTGGCTTACGCCGACATCAAGAAATTGACAGTTAGCGAATTAACGACAACGGACGATGGCAAACAGTGGATTGTTACCGCCAGAAAAAAGACTGGAACGGTTTCGCGAATACGATTGTTGGATATTCCGCTGAAAATCATTGAAAAATATAAAAACGACCGCACAGACGACCGAATTTTTTGCGTTCCCGGGTACACAACCGTTGATATTAACCTAAAACGGATAGACGAAATTTGCGAAATCAATAAGGGTTTGACTTTCCACATTGCGCGTCATACTTTTGCGGCTCAAGTTTGTTTGTCGCAGGGAGTACCCATTGAAACGGTCAGTAAGATGCTCGGACACAAGGATATTCATACAACGCAAATATACGCTACTGTTTCAACGCAAAAAATAAGCAGTGATATTGCAAAACTTTCAAATCGAATTGCTAACAAATTTAGTTTTAAGTCGTTAGTGGTTAATGGTTAGTGGTTAGTCGTTAGCAAATAGTTAATAATCAATAAAATAATAAAAAAATGAGAAGTACATTTAAATATCTGTTTTACATAAACAGAGATAAAATTAAGAAAAACGGGCTGTGTCCGGTAATGGGGCGCATTACGGTTGATGGCGAGGTTGCCCAATTCAGTACCGGGCAGGAAACCAATCCTAAATTGTGGGACGCAAAGGCGGGGCGCTCAATTGGAAAAACGGCGCACGAGGCGAATTTGAACGTAAAATTGGAAAGTATCGCCACAAGCATCGAAACGCACTATTCCCGAATGGTGGAAAAAGACGGCTATGTTACTGCCGAAAGGATAAAAAACGCCG
>Ga0099364_10005827_pt1 | contig 18136 bp, 16 predicted proteins | sample TergutTh196P3_FD_73070 | JGI IMG/M metagenome (GOLD analysis project Ga0099364, IMG submission 73070) | Microcerotermes parvus P3 segment gut microbial communities from Pointe-Noire, Republic of the Congo - Th196 P3 | ecosystem: Host-associated > Arthropoda: Insects > Digestive system > Gut ...
TAAAATGTTTATTCCGCAAAAAATTTACACCAGTTTGTGATATAATTCCCCCCCCCCCCCCCCATATATATAGTGGCGAGAGCCAGTTCAATCATTATAACACTCACTTTTGAAAATTCTGTTGTGAAGTTTTTCTATTTAATGGGATTATGTACAGTTAAGGTCTAATGATCGTTATGTGCTTTAAAAATTTGTGAAAAAAGGGAAGCTTATGACTATTACAAAACAGCCGCTATCTACGAATTTTACAAGCGAAAAAATTGATCCTCTGGCTCACATTCTGGAAAGTTTAGCTTTACTCGAAGCTGAAATGGAAGATTTTGAGGAAATTGCTGAAGTTTATTTTCAACACCTAAAGGAAGGCAGCCATGAAACTAAAAATTAGAATACCTTTACTAATAGGGCTTGTTGTGCTTATAACCACAGCAAGCATCATAGTTCCCATACAGATTATTATGGGTAATCAAATAAGGGAAGCCCATTTTGCAGAGCTAAGTGCCAAGGCTGAAGCCGGCGCCTTGCTCATTGATGCCAGGCTTGAAAACAGGCTTACCCAGCTCTATGAAATTGCCAACAGGGCGAGAACCAGGACCATGGATTGGGAAGACACAGTACTCCCTAATCTGCGCCCTGACATAGCACGCATTGGGGTTCTGGAATTGCTTGTTGTGGATCCGGGCGGTACTAACCACTATGTCTCTGATGGTTCAATTCTTACTGTGCCCCTTATGCCTTTTATGCTGCCGGCTTTTCAGGGAAGAAATGTATCTTCTGATGTAATAATAAGCCCCGCTATTAACAGCCCTGTTGTAATGCTTGCAGCTCCCATCTTTGCCAGTGATGCACCCGGAGCTCCGGTACTTGGTATATTAATGGCAAGAGAACATGGCAGTGCCCTGTCCAATATAGTGGATGCGGTGGAAACCCGCTATGAAAGCGGCTTTGCCTATATGATAAACAACGAGGGAACTTTTATTGCATATCCTGACAGCAATTTGGTACTTAACCAATTTAATATATTTAATGAAGCAGAAAGAAATCCCTCCTATAGATCAATGGCGGACTTTGCAACTATGGCGATAAGGGAAAGATCCGGCAATGGTTACTATGTCTGGAATGACATAAGATACAAAGCTGCTTTTTACGAAGTGCCCGGATATCCCTGGCTGCTCTTTGTTGCCATGGAAGAAGATGAAGTATTGGAAGTTTTAAATGCCACCTTTTTTCTCCTTCTTGGCATAGGTATAATCTGCCTTATTATTGGTATTGCTATAGCTGTACTTGTAGGAAGATCCATATCAAAGCCCATAAGCCAGGTAGCGCATACATTGGAAGAAATTTCACAGGGTGATGGAGACCTAACCCAGAGCATAATGATCTCTTCCAAAGATGAAATAGGAAACATGGCACGCTTCTTTAACCTTACCCTTGAGAAGATAAAAAGAATGGTCAGACATGTTATGATGGAGACCAAGGTCATTACCGACATGAGCAGCTCTCTTGCCAATGATATGACCGAAACTGCCGCGGCCATGAACGAGATCACCGCCAATATACAGAGCACCAAGCAGAGCATGATAAACCAAAGCGCCTCTGTTACCGAAACCAATGCAACCATGGAGCAGATCACAACTAACATCAACAAGTTAAATGATCATGTTGAAGTGCAGACTTCCAGTGTTTCTCAGTCATCTTCCGCCATAGAGGAAATGCTTGCCAACATACAGTCCGTCACACAAACGCTGGTAAAGAATACAGAGAATGTACATAAGCTGTCAGAGGCATCCGATATAGGGCGTTCCGGTTTACAGGATGTGGCTTCTGACATACAGGAAATTGCAAAGGAATCTGAGGGCTTGCTTGAGATAAACTCAGTTATGGAAAACATAGCAAGCCAGACTAACCTCCTTTCCATGAATGCTGCCATAGAAGCAGCACACGCAGGAGAGGCAGGAAAAGGCTTTGCTGTAGTAGCCGAGGAGATCAGAAAGCTTGCAGAGAATTCCAGCGAGCAGTCCAAAACAATTAGCACTGTGTTAAAGAAAATAAAGAGTTCCATAGACAAAATTACCCAGTCTACAGACAATGTTTTAAAGAGATTCGAAGTAATAGATTCCGGAGTAAAAACTGTGGCAGAGCAGGAAGAAAATATACGCAACGCCATGGAAGAGCAGGGTGAAGGCTCCAAGCAGATACTTGAATCAATTAGCCACCTTAACGAAACAACCCAACAGGTAAAAAGCGGCTCCATGGAAATGCTTGAGGGTGCCAAGGAAGTTATGCGTGAGGCAAGTAATCTTGAGAAGTCCACCCAGGAAATTACAGGCGGCATGAACGAAATGGCAAGCGGCGTTGACGAAGTAAACACGGCGGTGAATCACATCAACGAACTCACCAACAAGAACAGGGAGACAGCAGACAAGTTAATGGTAGAGGTTCATAAGTTCAAAATTGTATGAGCAATTTTGAACTTAGTTCAAGATTGTTTAAGATGCATGGCATCTTTAGTCGATAATTAAAAAATAACATAGTAAGGCCAAGGAGAAAGACGTGTTCATCAAAGGCAGGAAATATTCCATTGGAAGCCAGCTTCTTTTCATTTTTATTATTGGAATCTTGATTGTTACTTTGGCAGTGTCTGCGATTTTCGTAACAAGTAAGACAGATATTACCACCCGTCAGATAGAATCGGCTATACAGGAACAAATAGCCGGTATATGTAACAGCCTGACCCTGACTTTTCAAATTCACGAGGATGCCCTGCGCCATGCTTCAACGGGAATCTCTTTATTATATGAACAGACAGGTCAGTCCTATCTCAGTTCTGATGCCATATCAGAAGTGGAGATGCGCAGGTTTTTAACGCGTATCAAGGGTGATCTGCCCAATGTTGCCCAGGTTTTTATGTCAAACAATATCCCTACATTTGAAGATGGAGGCTATGCGGTTTTTGCCCCTGAATGGAGATTTGGCGGAGACTACGATCAAAGAACCAGGCCCTGGTTTACAGGAGCAAAGTCCAGACCCGGAGAAGTAAACTTTACCGATCCTTATATGGCAATGGCAACAGGTATTTTTTCTGTCTCGCTCTCTACAATAATTTATGACAGTTACAGAAACGATCTTGGAGTTATTATTCTTGATATTGCCGTAAGTTCTCTTACAGATATTGTCGCTTCAATGCAAAATATGGAAGGGCTCCAGAGCTGGCTCCTTAACAGTGAAGGGCTCTATATCAGTCATGAAGATACTGAAGCAGTAATGAGGGACAATTTTTTTAGTAACCCTGTTTTTGCTCCCTACAGGCAGCAGATTTTATCCCGGGATTCATTTTATATCATGGATAATGAAATGATTATTTCTTCTTCGAGAATTCCGGGAGCTGAATGGGTTGTCGTTTCCGCCATACCAAGCTCACTTGTTTTTGAAGCTGTATATAGATCAATTTACACCGCTATATTTTTAGCTGCCGGAATAGTTTTTGTATTTGTTGTACTGTTGATTTTTATTATTCGCCGTATAACCAAACCAATAGTGGCAATAGCAGGAGTTTTTAAAGACATTTCAGATGGTGATGGAGATCTGTCCTGTTATAAATATGTTGATGTAAAATCAAAAAATGAAATTGGTGATCTTGCCCGTTATATTAACCTAACTATGGAAAGAATAATAACCATGATTAAACATGTCCTTGATGGGACCAAGGTGATTACCGGCATAAGCACAAATCTGTCCGATGACATGACACAAACTGCCGCAGCCATGAATGAAATTACCGCAAATATACAAAATGCCAAGCAGAGCATGATTAATCAAAGTGCAAGTGTCACAGAAACCAATGCAACCATGGAGCAGATCACAACTAACATCAATAAACTCAATGGGCATGTTGAAGTGCAGACTTCCAGTGTTTCACGGTCGTCTTCTGCCATAGAGGAAATGCTTGCCAACATACAGTCTGTTACCCAGACCCTGGTAAAGAATACCGAAAATGTAGAAAACTTAAGTGAAGCTTCCGATGTGGGACGTACGGGCTTACAGGAAGTTGCATCAGACATACAGGAAATAGCAAAAGAGTCCGAGGGGCTTTTGGAAATAAACTCTGTCATGGAAAATATTGCAAGTCAGACAAACTTACTCTCCATGAACGCAGCAATTGAAGCAGCCCACGCAGGGGAAGCGGGCAAGGGCTTTGCCGTTGTTGCCGAGGAGATACGTAAGCTGGCTGAGAATTCCAGCGAGCAGTCAAAGACCATCAGCACAGTACTAAAGAAAATTAAAAGTTCCATAGACAAAATTACACAGTCCACAGACAGCGTACTAAAAAGATTTGAGGCCATTGATCATGGTGTCAGGACAGTTGCCGAACAGGAAGAAAACATACGCAATGCAATGGAGGAACAAGGTCAGGGAAGCAAGCAGATACTTGAATCCATCAGCCACCTTAACGAAACAACCCAGCAGGTAAAAAGCGGCTCCATGGAAATGCTTGAAGGTACTAAGGAAGTAATGCGTGAGGCTGGTGGTTTGGAAAAATCAACCCAGGAAATTACAGGTGGAATGAATGAAATGGTCTTGGGTGTCGATCAGGTAAACAATGCTGTAAACCATATCAACGAACTGACCAATAAAAACCGTGAAACTGCAGATCAATTAATGAAGGAAGTTGAAAAGTTTAAAATAACTTGATTTTGAGGCTTTATAGTCTTTAGGAGATTTTATGAACAATGAAACAACGGCAAAAAAGACTTACAGGGGACTACTGATTAAAATATCAGGTACTTCTTCTGCTTTTCTTGTAACAGCAATTTTGGTATTGGCATTTATCAGTATAAGATCAATAGAAACATCTAATCATGAAACTGCCTTGCTCATGGGAAATTTTAAGCTCAATGGTGATATAGTCTCCTTTGAAGATAAACTAACTCAGATTTATGGAGAAATTAGCCTGCGTAACGATGACCTTTATGATTCCGGGGGCAATTCCATTAAATATGATTTTCAGGTGGTGGATCAAATTGCAAACAGCCTTGGTATAGAAGCGACAATTTTCATGCGGGAGGGAGTGGATTTCAGGCGTATAACAACAAGCATTATCAACAATGAGGGGCAGAGAGTTGTGGATACTTTCCTGGGCACAGAGCACTTGGCATATAATACTGTAATTTCCGGCGGTGATTATATTGGTGAAGCAGTTATTCTTGGCAGGTCTTTTTTAACGGCCTATAGACCTTTGTTAGCTGCCAATTCCCGTGATGTCATAGGTATTTTGTTTGTCGGCATAGAATTATCGGCAATAGACGAATTTATAACCCAAACCAGGAATGCTCAGGTTACATTAATTTCCATTATAGCCTTCATCATTCTGGTAATTGCCACTTTGTCAAATATAATGAGCTGCCGCATTATGATGTTAAAACCTATTCGTAATGTTATGAACATACTCAAGGATATATCGGAAGGTGATGGGGATCTTACCAAAACCATAAGTGTTAGTTCAAAGGATGAAATTGCAGGACTAGCCTATTTTTTTAATCTGACCCTTGAAAAAATAAAAATCCTGGTAAGGCATGTCAGCAATGAGACCAAGGTTATTTCCGATCTAAGTTCGAATCTGGCAAACGATATGACAGAAACCGCTGCTGCCATGAACGAGATTACTGCCAATATCCAAAGCGTAAAAGGAAGAATGATAAACCAGAGTGCCTCTGTAACCGAGACCAATGCCACCATGGAACAGATCACGACAAATATCAACAAGTTAAATGGGCATGTTGAAGTGCAGACCTCCAGTGTTTCACAGTCATCTTCTGCCATAGAGGAAATGCTTGCCAACATTCAGTCTGTAACCCAGACCCTGGTAAAGAATACCGAAAATGTTAACGAGCTAACCCTTGCATCAGAGCATGGACGCACAGGCTTGCAGGATGTTGCTGCTGACATACAGGAAATAGCAAAGGAATCCGAAGGCTTACTGGAGATAAACTCGGTAATGGAAAATATTGCAAGCCAGACCAATCTGCTTTCCATGAATGCCGCCATAGAAGCAGCCCATGCAGGGGAGGCGGGCAAAGGCTTTGCCGTAGTAGCCGAGGAAATACGTAAGCTCGCAGAAAATTCCAGCGAGCAGTCAAAGACCATTAGCACAGTCCTAAAGAAAATAAAGACCTCCATAGACAAGATTATCCATTCCACAGACAGCGTACTTACAAGATTCGAAGCTATAGACAGCGGAGTAAGAACCGTTGCCGAGCAAGAGGAAAATATACGCAACGCCATGGAAGAGCAGGGTGAAGGCTCCAAACAGATACTGGAATCAATAAGCCACCTTAACGAGACCACCCAGCAGGTAAAAAGCGGCTCCATGGAAATGCTTGAAGGTGCCAAGGAAGTGATGCGCGAAGCCGGCAATCTTGAAAAGTCCACCCAGGAAATAACAAGCGGCATGAACGAGATGGCCTCCGGGGCAGATCAGGTTAACACAGCGGTGAATCATATTAATGACTTAACCAACAAAAACCGTGAAACAGCCGAAAAGCTAATGATAGAAGTTCAAAAGTTCAAAATTACCTAAGTCATCCTAAAAACAAAAGGAAAAATAAATACAACTATTAAGGCCCAAAAGAAATATGTTGATAGATACATAACATTTTTATCTACATTTTTCTTTATTTTTAGTATTATTATATAAACTAAATGCCCTAACATTAAGATATTAGTTCCAAGAAGTGTTATTTTATTGGGAGTAATACCAAATTCAGCTAATCTAAAGATAGTTGCAGACATTGTAATACCGTTTAAAATTACGGCAACTATAGGTAATATATTAAAACAGGCATTAATTATTACATTATTTATTCCATTTATACTTGTAAATGTTAAAACACCTATTACTATAACCATCATTACATTATATGTAATAAAAATATTTCTATTCTCGTATGGTTTTATGTCAGCAAATATTGAAAACATACCAAAAACTATCAATGAAAGCAAAATTATAGGTAAAAATACATTTGCTATTATCGCAGATAATTTTGCCCTATTTGAATTTTTTATGATCAACAATGAAACAAATGGAGAAGCAACAAGTCCCATGGTAATTATATTTCTATAATAAAATTCAAAAGCATTTATTTGAATTGCTGAGAATAATGCCAGGGATAGTCCAACAATAACGATGCCTCCGATAATAAATACAGTTGACCAAATTATTACTTCGCCAAACTGTTCAAGAAATTCCGGGAATCGTAATTTTTTTATGTTAAAACCCGAATATGTAAATAATACAAAATACCACAATAGTACAAGCATAAATATAGATGCATTATTTAACGATTGTGATAATCCATTTGTTGGTAATAAGATAATATAAAAATACATTATTAAATTAGGTAAAATTAATAAAAATATATTCTTTATTTTTAGTTTCGGAAATATAAAATATAAAGAAAAAGAAATGGAAATAAGTATAGGTATCAAATTCGTTAAATATATATTATTCCACAAAGAATTTAGGAATCTTAACCGTATTGGAATCCATGATAATATAACAAGAAATGCTGTAAATAAATATAATGTTGCATTGTCGGTTTTATTTTCCGATTTATAAAATAAGCGGGTATACCAATATTTTATTATTAAATCGTCTTCCTGGAAATACATTGTTTTAATTATTTCTGTAAATGCCTTTTTATTTGATTGGTACAAGGTTTCCAGTGCTTGCGGATTTTTTAAGTTCCTAAAAATATCTTCTCGTGAAATTTCCATTTTAGGTCTCCTTAGTTAATTATACTTAACTGCCAGAGACCATAACTAAAGATATATGTCCCTGCCCTCCTGCCTTGATCATTATATAAACTGATAAAAGAATAAGGAAATGCATATATACTTAATTCGACATTAGCCCCCAAAGTGATACTGGTCAGGGGATTATTTTCAAATGTAAAATTCCTGATTTCTCTAATGCTGTCGGGAATTATCACAGTAGTTAAATCATTATTGGCAAATGCCGCTTCACCGATATATGTTACGCTTTCTGGGATTATTAAACTGGTAAGATAATTACGGCCAAATGCATTAACTCCAATATATGTAACACTATCGGGAATATATATACTTCTAAGTCGATTTCTGGTAAATGCATTATGACCTATGCTTATTACACTGTTTGAAATCGTCACGCTGGTTAGATGGTTTGCTCCAAAGGCATATTCCCCAATATCGGTCACACTATTGGGGATTATCACGGTGTCCAGTATATTCTCATAAAAAGCGGAATTCCCTATATTTACCACACTGTTGGGGATAGTAATATTTATAAGCTGATTATTTGCAAATGCCCGCATCCCAATACTTGTAACCGGCAAACCCTGTATCTGCGGCGGAATATTAACTATACTGTTTGATCCTATATATCTGTCAATTTGAACAGCCCTGCCGTCTTCTATCAAAGATATATGAAAACTGGCTTCAGGCTCATATTGTTGTGCAAAGGAAATTGCCGACCATATAAAAAATACGAAAATTGTAATTAATAATTTTTTCATGGTTTAACCCTCTGAATGATATTATACTCTATGTTGAAATTTTATTCCTCACTAGTAATGAGGGTAATTGTTGGAAGGGGTTGAGTTAATTAGAGGCTATCTTGACTTGACAAATCAATTTTGAGGAATCTATACTTGGACTACATCCGCTTCATGAACAACTACTTGAATTGTATGAAAACAAGTGGCTAATAATTGGATATGATACTGTAGGAAACCTAATCGAAGTCGTCTATAATATAATTGATGATGATACCATTAATGTATTTCACGCTATGCCGTGTAGAAAGAAGTTTAGGGAACAGCTTTGGCACGAATGACTGAAGAAGAAGCGGTTGCTCTGGAAGAAGAAATCACCAATTCCGATATAACTTTAAAATCATCGAAAGGTGGTATCTTTATGAGGCAAAGGGAATTACTTGATGCTTTAGATCGTGTAAGTATTGACTATATTATGACTCGGGCACTAGCAACTAATAAAATGCCTTTACAAATTCTCAGTGAAATGGTGCACGAAAAAATTGCTACTTTATAACAATTGCTATCTACTTTATATAGGCTAAGGTGTAAAATCTTTTTAAGGCCACTTTGCTTTATGTAAAACATAAAATTAACTTTAATAATTACATAAAGCAGACATTGACAATTACATAAATCATTAATATACTTTTTTCATGAACTATATACCCAGAGATATAGAGAGGGAACTACTAAGTATTAGCGCTCAGTTTCCTGTGACCTTAACCAGATCCTCCGGGGATTTTATCCGGTGCCAAACATAGAAAAGACCAATATTTCTTACTTTTATGAGGCCTATCTATCTCTTTATATCGAAAGGGATCTACGGCAAATTGTTAATATAAAGGATATAACCACTTTTGAGGGATTTTTGCATATCCTTGCCGGAAAGGCAGGAAATCTTCTTAATATGGCGGATCTTGCATCTAACGCAGGGATTTCACAGCCTACCTGTAAGTCCTGGCTGTCTATTTTGGAAAATTCGAGGATCATTTACCTTCTTAGACCCTGGTTTAAGAACAGAACCAAGCGCTATGTGAAAAGTCCCAAAATTTATTTTACCGACACAGGGCTTCTTGCGTATTTACTAAAATACTCAGACAGTGATACCCTTATGACTAGTTCCATAATGGGTAATATTTTCGAAAATATGGTGATCATGGAGTTTATAAAAAACAAATTTAATAAGCGGCTTCATTGTGACATATTTTTTTACCGGGATTCCAATGGAGTAGAGGTGGATCTCCTTATTGACGAAGGTACTGCTATCTCCCTTTACGAAATTAAGGCTGCCAAGACCATAAGGCCTGATATGGCAAAATCATTTAAAAGTATAGTTTCCCAAAATGGGTCCCGGGAACAGGCAGCACTAAGAAAGTATCTTCTTTCCTTCCACGAGAACCAACTGCAGCTTGATAATGAAGTAAAAGCCCTTCCCTGGAGCGATGCTATGCTCATCGTATCATAAAATATGAATAGAAGAATATGTGTTTTGATTATTTCAATGTTTTTTCCCGGCATTTTATTTTCAAATGATATTTTTCATCAAATAAATCCAATAATATTAGATAATGAAGAGGCAAAAATTATTACAGAAAACTTTATAAATTTTGACAGTCCTATAGAAATTATTTCAGCTTATCAAGTTGATTTATTTAGTGATGAATTATTTACTGAAATATGTGTAGTTTTTTCGCAGTATAATGGAGAATCAATAGGTTATGCAATATTTTCTTATCGTCAAAATAGAACAGAACATGTAAATTCATTAAAATATATAGAATTTCCAATGAGGCAAATTACATTTGAAGATGAAATTATTGATCTAACAATAAGTTCACTAAGAGAAGCATATGATTTTTACTTTTTTGAATATAATGATTCCAGATATATAATAGTATATAATGAGTGGATAAATGCCCCTTTTTTTAGTTTCGATATATTTATTTTCCATCCAAATGATGCACCAAATTTTAGTATAGTTGAAAGAGTATTTTCAGAATATACAACTGAAGGGAATGTTTTTGAAATTTATAACAATAGAATAGAATTTCATAATAATTTAATCATAATTCATATGAATGGAGATATATTTATTTTAACGGTTCAGGATGAATTATTCAGTTTAATAAGTTATGATAACTAAAATCACATAAAAAACTATTGGAGGATTAAATGTTCAAAAATGATATTATTTTGCAAAATGCTTCCGGAGCATTTTTAATTAATGGAAGCAGGTATCTGCTTATTAAAAGATCACCTACCCGCAGTATTGCGCCTAACTTATGGAGTTGTGTGGGAGGGCATATGGAAAATCAGGAGTTGAATAATCCTCTGGAGGCCTGTATTCGGGAAATTGAAGAAGAGACAGGAATTAAGAAAGAAAATATTTTTGATTTAGAGTTACGTTATATTATTATCAGGCTCTATAAAAATACAGTGCGACAGAACTATATTTATTTTGGGAAAACAGATAAAACAGAGATTGTAGATACAGAAGAAGGTAAATTGCATTGGATAGAAGAAGAAGATTTACTAAACAGGGAATTTACAAAAACCTATACAGAAATGATGAAGCATTATTTGAAAAACAAGTATTGTGATAAAGTATATGTGGGAGTGGCTGGGAAAGAAGCAAATAATCTTAAAATGAATTGGTCTCTTTTGGAGGATTTTGAATGAATAAGCCGCAGAGCATGCGTTCCGCGTACCTTGGAGTATGCAATGACAGAGCCATTGACGAATAGCTCGCGTTAAGTAATAATCATTATACATGAACAAGTTTATTTTCTTCTCAGGCGGTGTTTGTTCCGGTCTTGGGAAAGGTGTTGCTGCCTCCTCTTTGGGTGCCTTGCTGGAAGGGCGGGGTTTTAATGTAAGTATGCTAAAGTGCGATCCTTACATAAATGTGGATGCAGGTATGCAGAGTCCCTATCAGCATGGGGAAGTTTATGTAACAGATGACGGGGCGGAGACAGACCTTGACCTGGGGAATTATGCCCGTTTTACTTCCGGTGTTTTCTCTAAGGAAAACAGTTTGACCACGGGGCAAATCTATAACTCAGTGATCAGTAAAGAAAGGGAAGGCCGTTATCAGGGCAGGTGTGTGCAGGTTATTCCCCACATAACTGACGAAATTAAGTCCCGCATTTTTTCCATACTAAAAGATAAGCCTGCTTCTTCAACAAATATTTTGATAATAGAAATTGGCGGAACTGTAGGGGACATAGAGTCCATTCCCTTTCTGGAAGCTGCCAGGCAGTTTATACATGAGGCGGGAAAGGAAAATGTAATCTCCATACATCTTACCTTAATCCCCGAGGTGCCGGGCGGGGAGCTAAAAACCAAGCCCACTCAGCACTCGGTGAGGGCCATGCTTGAAATGGGGATACAGCCTGACTTTCTTATATGCCGCGCTCCGGAAATGCTGGACGATGCAACGCGAAGGAAGATTGCGCTTTTTACAAACGTAGAGAACAACGCGGTTTTTACCTGTAAGGATGTGGCGACTACTATATACGAAATCCCCCTGATGTTTCATGAGCAGAATCTTGATGGCATGGTGCTGGAAAGGCTGGGTCTTAAATTGGGTAAAGCCAATGTAAAGCCCTGGACTGATGTAATGAAGAGATTAAAGTCCCGCAAGGGAAAGGTTAGGATAGGAATTGCGGGTAAGTACATAGAAATGCACGATGCCTATAAATCGGTTATCGAAGCTCTCTTTCATGCCAGCCTTGAATGCAGCATAGAAGTTGAACTTGTTAAAATTGACACTGCCAAACTGGAAGAAACTGAATCAACAAATAGCATACTTGGGAAGCATGCGCCGGGCGGAGGTGTAGACGGAGTTCTTGTTCCCGGTGGTTTTGGGATCAGAGGAACAAGGGGAATGATCAGAGCGGCAGCCTGGGCAAGGGAGAACAATGTTCCCTATTTTGGAATCAGCCTTGGAATGAATATCATGGTGATTGAATGGGCCAGGAATGTACTAAAATGGGAAGATGCAGATTCTACCGAGTTTAATAAAGATACTTCGCATCCTGTTATCAGCATAGCTGAAGAAGCTGCCAAAAACGAAGCCAATATCAGAGTGATGCGTCTTGGTAAACATGAGCTTGAAGTGGAAGAGGAAACAAAACTTTTTAAGGCTTATGGAAAGAAACATATTATAGAACGTCACCGTCACCGTCATGCCTTTACAAACAAATACAGGGATGAGATAGAAAAGTCGGGGCTAATTATTAGCTGTAATTTTCCCGATAAGAAATTTGTAGAGTGTGTTGAATGGCCTAATCATCCCTGGGGTATAGGAGTGCAGTTTCATCCTGAGTTTAAGTCAAGGCCTACCTCGGTAAATCCGCTCTTTAGGGATTTCATATCTGCATGTAATCAGAGGCGTGAATGAGCAAATTATCGATCTTGATCCCCATTTTTCTGCTTCTGGCATGCATTTTTATGGGATGCAGCTTTGATTATGGGGGAATAGACGAAGATGATAATAGACCTGACATTATTATGGAAGGCATTGAATATGTTAGAGTAAGGGGAGGAGACCCTATAGTCCGTTTCCAGGCAGAGTATGCCGAGCGCTGGGAAGAAAACCAAATAATGGAAATTAACGAACTAAGTTTTGAGCAGTTCGAAAACAGAAGTGAAGCTTCAGGCAGCGATGATTTTTCCACCGATGCTTACGGCGGAGCGGGAAGGGCAAGGATAGAGCTGGGTTCAGGTGATGTATTCCTTGGAAGAGGTGTCATCATCAATATAGAATCTGAAGATATAATTATCAGAACTGAAGAGCTAGAGTGGCTGGACAGGGAAAGGCTTTTGCGCGGGAACCCTGATGACCTTGTGGAAGTGGAAAGGTCAGACGGCACATTTTTTACCGGCAGAGGATTTTCTGCAGAGGCTCGCAGCAGGAGATGGGAATTCTTGGGGGAGGTAATGGGGAGCTATGTTGAAGAAGATGACTAAAGCCTCAATGATTATTATGTTGCTTGCCCTGCTCCTTCCGGCAAGCGCTTATGCCTCAGAAAATATTTTTACCTTTAGAGCGGATTCCATGTCCGGGGGAAGGGCGACAGGTTTAGAGATCACAGTGCTAAGCGGAAATGCGGAAGTGCGATCAAATAACCTGCTTCTTAGAGCTGACAGAATAGAGATACACGGCAGTGATAACAGGTTCATAGAATGTATAGGAAATGTCAGCGGTTACGATGAAGAGAAGGAAATCTTTTTTAGAACTGACAGGCTGCGCTACGACAGGACTCTTGGCATAGCAAGGCTTGAGGGAAACTCCACTCTGGAGGACAGGCGTAACGAGCTTGTTGCCCGTGCACGTTTTATTGAATATGATGAAGAGAACGAGATTGCCCTTATGCAGATTTCTGTACGCCTTTTTAAGGACAACCTAATTTGCCGCGCCGAGCATGCGCTTTACAATAGAGGGGAACAGAATCTTTTTCTTTCGGGCTTCCCTGTTGTCTTTAAGGGAGACGATGAGTTTAGAGCCGATAGAATCAGGGTAGATATAGAAACCGATGATGTCTTTATGGAAGGGGATGTTAGAGGTACCTTAAGGAACTAGAATGGATTTTGATGACGGAGACGAGGCACTTCATTTTTTAACTGTAGAAAATCTCCATAAAAAATTCGGCAGAAAGGAAGTTGTAAAGGGTGTAAGTTTTACTATGCACAACAGTGCAGTGGTTGGGCTTTTGGGTCCTAACGGCGCCGGTAAAACTACCATCTTTAATATTATCGTAGGATTGCTCAGACCCAGCGGCGGGGAGGTTTTTCTTAACAAGGCAAAGATCACTTCCATGGCAATGTATAAGAGGGCCAGACATGGGCTTGCCTACCTGCCCCAGGAGCCTTCGATTTTTCGTAAGCTAAGTGTAGAAAAAAATATCTGGGCTATAATAGAGAGCCGCAAGGACATAAACAAGAAGCATAAGAAGGAACACCTTGAAGCCCTGCTAGAAGAGTTCGACATTGTTAACATCAGAAAGCAGCCGGGCTTTACCCTGTCCGGAGGGGAGAGGCGCCGCACGGAAATTGCCCGCTCCCTTGCCACCGAGCCAAAGTTCCTGCTTTTGGACGAACCCTTTGCCGGTATAGACCCCATTACAGTTTACGAGATTAAGCAGATAATACTCCGCCTTGCTGACAAGGGCATAGGCATACTTATTACAGATCATAATGTCAGGGATACTCTAGAAATTACAACCGAAGCCTTCATTATTAACGATGGCATTATTATAGAAAGGGGCAGTAAAGAAAAGATCATTGCAAACGAGATGGTAAGGCAGATCTACCTTGGTAATGAGTTTAGCCTATGAAAACTCAGTAATTTTGCATATTGAAAAATTCTGTTTTTTGTGTTAGTATTGAAATATGAAAAAATATCTTTACACTTTAATCTTTTCATTAATTCTTTTTTCAATATTTTCTTTTCCTATATATGGCAATGATGAAGAAGAGGTAGATTTTCTTTTATTTATGCCCAATAGCAGCGATCGCTTTGTAAATCATGAAGAAGCAATGCTCCACCTGGATAATGTAGCTGCATATTTATTAAATAGAAATCCTGCTCCGGCTCAAATACGCGTAGAAGGCTATACTGCTATTGCACCCAATGACATAGATTCTTATATACTCTCCATGGAAAGAGCAGTTTTTGTTATAAATGAACTTCAGCGGCGCGGAGTGCCTGATGAACTTTTTTCAAGCCCCGGTGCTTTTGGCGAAGTTGATATATGGGGTAACAATATTAATGAGCTTGAAAGAAGACCCAATAGGCGCGCAAGGATACTGCTGGAAGGTCTTGCAATTTCACCTGTTGTAGTAGTTACGCCGCCTCCTGAACCTATTCCACCACCACCACCACCTCCTCCGGCACCTGCTCCTGTACCGCCGCCTGTTGCAGCTCCGGTTGAATCTCAAGACAATGGCTTCCCCTGGTATTTGCTTTTACTCCCGCTGCTCCTCCTCATTCCTTTTCTTATGTGGAAGTCTAAAAAGAAAAAAGGAGAAGATAAGACCACTTCTGATAAACCGCCCATTAAACCTGAGCCTGTTATAGCACCGCCTCCGCCCGAACCTAAACCCTCACCAGCACCTGAACCTGTTGTCGTGGCACCACCTCCACCTCCTGCACCTGAGCCAAAGCCTGAACCAGTTGTCGCACCACCACCTCCGCCACCTCCTCCTCCGCCAGCGCCGGAACCAAAACCTGAACCAGTTGTCGCATCGCCACCTCCGCCACCAGCTCCGCCTGTCGTACCTGTTGCGGTGCCTGTTATAACTTATAACTATGTTGATCTAATAGAGGAGATACGCCTCTGCGCCTACATGAACTTCCTTGCCCGCAACGGACAAAGTGAAAACAGGGAAGAAGACTGGCACAATGCAGTGAATGAAGTTTGCTCCAAGTATAAGGTTGCCGGTCATAACACATATATCGAAGAAGATGTGTGGTGGGCAAAGAAAGAAGAGAAAAAGGATAGTTAGAAAAAAATACTTGAAAATTTCCCTTTAATATTGTATAAGTAGGCGAGGGGAATTTATGAGTATTACCGTTGAAAAAGCTGGTCCTGAGGACTGGGCAGAAGTTATAGATCTTGGAAATTATGTTTTTAGCCATGCGCGGGGTCCTACGGACTTTCTTCGTGTTTTGCCAAAGTTATACAAGCAAGAATATTTTATGGATAGTTCTCATTATATAGTCAGGGAGAATGGCAGGATTAAGGCGTCTGTTGGTTCATATCCCTTAAAATGGGAGTTTCAATCCGGGCATAGTATACAGGGCAGAGGGGTTGGGATGGTTTCTGTTCATCCATATGCCAGGTCTAAAGGTTACATGAACGAAGCACTAAAGCAGGCATTGGCAGACATCAAGCAGGAAGGCATGGTTTTTAGCTGCCTCTCTGGTGACAGGCACCGTTATGAATATTTTGGTTACACTCCTGTAGGCTCCACCTATGCATTTTATCTTTACGAAAGAAATATACGTCACACCCTGGGTCATCAATGGACATCAAAACTCTCCCTTATACAGGTGAGGGAAAGCGATAAGAAAATACTTGAAGAAATAAAAAAAATGCATGAGGCAAAGCTGGCACGCATGCACAGGAGAGCCGACCGCTTCTTTGAGATTCTTTATTCATACAGGGCTCAAGTGTATGCAATTATGGACGGTGATAAATTCATAGGTTATTTTATCTGCAGGGATCTTAGGACAGGTGAGCATATAGTCATAGAACTTAACATGTACGATTACTCCCTTTTGCCCGAGGCTATGGGTCTTTATATAAGGCAGACCATGAGGGAGCCCTTCAGGATTAATGCAAATCCGCATGAGTGGGAAAAGATTGCAGCCCTTTTTGGTTTTACAGAAACTCACAGCATAGTGCCTGCCTATCACTTTGCGATTTTTGATTTTAAAAAATTTACCGAGCCCTTCTTACACATTGCAAGTAAAATCAAAAAACTTGCCGATGGTTCTTTCTCTTTTTTAATTGATGATGAAACTAGCTCTAAACTGTTAAGGGTGACTATCTCTGTCACAGGCGGTCAGCCTGCTATTGACGTAAGCGCCGTAGGCGACGTAAGCGCCGGCAGTAATAAGGAATTGCGCTTTAACAACCTTGATGCCCAGTACTTTTTGTTCTCGCCCATGACGGCGGAGACCCTGCCGGCAATAAGGGAGAGCGTGTTCTTGCAAAGCCTTTTGCCATTGCCTTTGTATTATGAAAACACCGACGGAATTTAGATAGAGCCTTCGTACACGAGAAGCTGCTTGGCATCTATAGTTACAGTTAGTCCGGATTCCAGTTTCTTTGCAGCGTTCTGTACATCTGTAAGCCAGACAAGGCGCGGGTTTGTGTAGCGCAGCTGCTCTTCACTTATGCTGCTAAAGCCCTCGCAGATTACTCCGTTCACAAGGCGTATAATGGGAGTGTAGTCCTCTGTTAGTTCATTGCAGACAAGGATTTCGCCGCCTCCACCTGAGGACTTGATTCTCCTGTGTGCCTCTTCTGCATTTTTAGCATGTATAACCCTGCCTATGGCTCGATGTATACCCGGATGGGCAAAGCCGCCGCTGTCGGAGTGCGCAAGGACTGTGCCTATTACAAGAACCCGCACTGTGTTTATAACTGTGGGAGTATTAAGGGGAAGGCCTGCTACCAGGATTACAGTGTCAGAAATACTTGCTTCATGAGCGTCGGAAATGGTTTTCATTGTTTGCTGTATCATGCTTTCTGAATCATCAACATGGGGCCTAAGAAAGGTACGTACTCCCCAGTATAGCTGCATGATCTTTTCTGCCTTCTGATCGGGGGTCACCGCGATTATCTGCTCATTGGGTCTATAAACACTTAAGAGCCTTGCAGTTGTTCCACCGTAGGTGGGTGTAATTATTACCCTGGCATTAACTGCGGCGGCAAGTTCGACTCCGCTTCGGCACATTGTATTGCTTATGTTTTCCTTGTAGTCATGAGCTTCAGTAAGACATTCATAATGAAAGTCCTTCATCTTCTTTTTGAACTCATCCGATGCTTCTATAG
>Ga0099364_10005828_pt1 | contig 18135 bp, 16 predicted proteins | sample TergutTh196P3_FD_73070 | JGI IMG/M metagenome (GOLD analysis project Ga0099364, IMG submission 73070) | Microcerotermes parvus P3 segment gut microbial communities from Pointe-Noire, Republic of the Congo - Th196 P3 | ecosystem: Host-associated > Arthropoda: Insects > Digestive system > Gut ...
GTTTTTGGGTGGGCGGGGATTTGTTTTCGTGGGGTGGGCGGGGGCAGTTATCCGCGGTACATGTGAACGTTTTATCAATAACCGCCGGAAAGCCCACGGCATGGCCGTTCTTGGCTTTCGCAAAATGAAAATAAGTCCTATTTCTCCCCCCAGCCACGCGGATTAAGGTGCAAAATCAACGCCGGCCGGTGCAGCGTTGGGGAGAACAATTAGGCCGGAAACATGGTTTCAAGTGTGATTTTTCGTAACGAAAATAATAGCTGAATTTCTATATTACTACGGAAGCGGTTAACGTTTATTGAAAGAAACCGTGGGATGGGCATTTGTGGCATCCCTTTGCATTCGATGGCCGCGAATGATCCATATCGCGGAGCAGGCAGTGGACAAACCGCCAATCATATATCAACACATAAAGGAGAAAAAAATGGCAGACTTAAAAGGAACGATTTATGTAATCACGAATGAGGTGACAGGGCTAAAATACGTAGGGCAGACAGTGTATTCTTCCAACCATCGCATTGATGAGCATATATACGCTGCAGCCACCGGCAGAACGACAAGGATTGCCACCGCTATCCGCAACTACGGATGGGATGCTTTTTCGGTCATGGAGATCTGGCGAGGGAACAAAAACAGCCATCCTCACCGGCACTGAGTTGTGAGTTTTCAATCGAAAATCTATTAGAAATACGTGAAAGACGCTTGTAAATCCTGTCTTTTTCCTCTATACTGGTGCAAGTATTTTACCATTATTTTAAGAATTAGGGAGCTGTGCATATGGATAAGCTTAAAGGCAAAACTGCTTTTATAACAGGCGGGGCGAGCGGCATTGGCCTCGCCATCGCGAAAGCCGCAGCGGAGGCAGGCATGAAGGTCGTGCTTGCCGACTTGCGCCGCTCGGTACTGGATGAAGCGCTGCCTTGGTTTCAAGAAAATGGTGCGGAAGCCATAGGTATCGAGCTAAATGTCACAGACCGTGAAGCATTTGGAAGGGCGGCTGCGGAAGCCGAAGCGAAGTTTGGCAATATCCACCTGCTATGCAATAACGCCGGCATCGGCTGCGCCCGCGGGCCTTTGTGGGAGGTTTCGCATCAAGACACCGATATTGCTCTCGATATTAATCTCAGGGGCGTCTTAAATGGCATCCAAGCCATTGTACCCGGCATGATCAAGCATGGCGAGGGCGGGCATATCGTCAACACTTCCTCAAAAAACGGGCTCTTGCCGCCGCCTACGCTCGGTTTGTATAACCTGACAAAGGGCGCTGTTGTTTGCTTGACTGAGACGCTTGCAGCAGAACTGCCCGAGGGGTATGGCGCAAGCGTTTTCTGCCCGGGGCCTTTTAAGACTAGTCTTGGGGATACTTCGCGAGAGGTCCCAGCGTTGCTCAAGGGCGAACCTGTTCCTCCTCCGCCACCCCGGCCGGCGTGGCTGAATGATATTGAGTTCGAGTTCGACCCTGAGGAAGCATCCGCACGGGAGATGCCGGCTGAGGTCGCAGGCAAGCTGGTTATTCGCGGTATCCGGCGCGGCGATTTGTACATAATCACGCATCCCGAGTTTTATGAAGGCGTTAAGGCACGGTATGACGCAGTTTTACGTGCTTTCCCGAAAGGCAAGCCAAACGAGGCGTTTAAGAGAATGTTCGCATTTTTAACTTACAATCCTGTTTTTGAAAAGCAAAGGGAGTACATATGACCACAGGTAAGGTAAATTGTTTGAAGTGCAGGCATTTTATCGTTACATGGAACCCGAAGTTTCCCAGGGGTTGCAGGCTGTACGGTTTTAAGTCGGTGACTCTACCATCTGCGGAGGTGTTCAAAGCCACCGGCGAAGACTGCATCGGTTTTGCTAATAAAGAGCTAAAAAAGCGTTAGGATCTTAGTTGGTAACTATTCAGGTCTCGTACCATCCGTGCCGAGGAAAGGCGTGTTATGCCTCTACGTTCGGTCAGTTCCGTGACAGTAGCCGGAATTCCCTCACTGCGATGCACAACACGCCTTTCCTCGACACTATATAAAGCAAGTTTAACAGGGTGCTGAATAGACACCTTAGTTGAAACATAACGACATCTTTCCGGGGGTAAGAAAGAATGGATTTGGACGCACTCATCGGCTTTCGCGCAAGGATCATCAGCAACTGCTCCAAGGTAATTATTGGCAAGGAGGATGAAATCCTCGATGTCCTTATATGCTTTTTGTGCTCCGGCCACATTCTGATCGAAGATACTCCGGGTACCGGAAAGACGATGCTGCTGCGGTCTTTCGCTAAAACGATAGGCGGCAGTTTTAAGAGGGTGCAGTTTACTCCCGACGTCCTGCCATCCGACCTTACCGGGATAAATTTCTACAATCAAAAGACCGGGGAATTCGAGTTCCGCCCCGGCCCTCTTTTTGCAAACATGATTCTGGCGGACGAGATAAACCGCGCCACTCCGCGCACTCAATCCAGTCTTTTGGAGGCAATGGCTGAGCGGCAGATTACGGTTGACGGAGTCACGCATTTAATGGCGGATACATTTATGATCATGGCAACTCAGAATCCGCTTGAATCGCATGGCACATTCCCCCTGCCCGATGCGCAGACAGACCGGTTTTTTATGCGCATATCACTAGGTTACATGACGAGGGATGAGGAAATGTCCGTTCTTTCCGGGAAGGACACAATGGATATAGTGAATGAGCTTACTCCGCAGACTTCCCAGGATGAGATTTCTATGTTTAGGAAGATGTGCCGCCAGATTGAGGTCAGCGAAGATGTCGCCGGTTATTTAATGGATATTGTCGATCGAACGCGGAATGACGGCCGCATACGCATTGGCGTGTCTACCCGGGGGGCGCTTGCCGCTTTCCATGCCGCACAAGCCTTGGCAGGGCTGGAAGGCCGCGATTTTGTGCTGCCGGAGGATATCCGCAAGCTGGCTCCTTCGGTGTTTGCGCACAGGCTTTCGCTTTCCGGCATTTCCGGCGCGGGAGAAGATGTGCGCATTCTCGAAGACATCATACAATCAACTCCGGTCCCCCTGGAGGAAATATAGATGCTGCCCATCTTAGTGATAATTTTCGTCCTTGGAACGATACTGGAAGCGCTGTCGCTCCGGCGTGACCCTGATATGGTTGAGTTTGACTATGCGGTCTCTGCAAACGTCACAGAACCGGGTGCGCCTTTCACGGTGCAGGCCATAATAATAAATAAAAGCCGAATGCCGGTTTCTTATTTGGCGGTGAGAGAGATATTCCCGCTGGCTGCAGAGCTTCCTGAAGACATGTTATTTCAAATGAAAAATGATGGACTCTACATCGAAAACGTCTGCCGTGTCAGAGGCCGCCAACGAAAAAGGCTTATGCTTGATACATCAATAAAGAAGCGCGGCGTACATTCTTTTAAAGGGGATTCAATCGCATTGGGCGATTTTCTGGGTTTCCGTGAGGTTTCAAAAAGAGTTTCAACCCGGCAGGAAATCGTCGTCTACCCGGAAAAGCTTGAATGCCCACATCTCACGGACGCACTGGTAAGCTTCTTTGGCGACGTTGCCGCAAAGCGCTATTTAATTCGCGACCCTATTATAACAGCCGGCTCCAGAGAATACACCGGAAGGGAACCGATGAAAGACATCCACTGGCTTCAAAGTGCGCGACGGGGTGAGCTGATGGTTCGTGAGTTTGAGTACAACAGGCAGTTGTCTGTAAATGTCGTACTAAGCGTGAATGAAATTGGCCCTTCAGATAACACAGGCCTTGATGAATGCTGTGCCGCCGCGCGGTCTATATGCGAGGAGCTGCTCTCAAGAGGCGCCCCGGTAGTTTTTTTCACAAACGCTCTGCTGCAGAGACGAGAAGATAAAGCGATATGGAAATGCGAGGTTTTCCCGGAACACACGGGTGGGCTTTTGGAAGGCCTTGGCCGCGTTTCATCCCGATCGTGCTGCTCGCTTGATAAGCTTCTGGAGCACTCCTTTCGCGAGAGCAGTTCCGACGCTGCATTTATTGTAATACTGCCCGCAGGCGAAAAGCATGGGGAGGAGTCTGTAAACCGTCTTAGGGGCATTACAAACCAAGAGGTTTTACTGGTGCGGACCGGCGCGATTAGGGGGGATGCAATGTGATAGGAGTATGCAAAATTCTGTTTGATTTGTGTTTTTATTACACACTGAGCGGTTTTTTTCTTTACTTAATAACGCTGAACCATCCTTCTATCTGGGGGCTTCCGGTTTTAATGCTGTGTGCGGTTGGCTATATTTCGCTTATTAACCGCAAATCTGACGCAAGAAGCCCGGGCGATGCAAAGAGGCTTGAACCTGTTACAGTTATTTGCTGTGCAATGCCCGCTGTGCTGCTTGCGTTCAATCCTACAGTTTGGCAAATCTTTCAATATCTGCCCGCTTGGGCGTTTTTGTGCTTTACTTTATGGAATGGCCTTGTTTACACTAATCGGAGTATGTTCGAGGGTCATTTTGCTTTTACGGGCAGGCTTTTCTTTTTGACGCTATTCGGAATTTATGCTATTAACGCAAACAGGTTAGGCAGCGCTGTCAGCGGCGCAGTACCTTATCTGATAATATATCTATTGACCGGCGTATGCCTTATGCGTATTCTTCGCGAAGAAGGCAAACTCGCAAAAAGCAGAAATATCGCTATTATGCTTGTCCTTTTGCTTGGCAGCGCTGCGTTGGCAGTTTTGCAAATGCCGCAAATGATTCTCAGCGCGGCAGGGTTTATCTACCGGAATGTAATCTCATGGGTGCTTTTTGGTGTTATTGTTGCTCTCGGTACGGTTATTTACGGTATAATTGCTTTTTTAGCCAGAGCTTTCGCTTTTTTAAGGAACGATCAGTTCGAAGCAGACAGTAGCTCCCCCTGGTCGGCGCAGGAAATTTTTGGCGAGGAATCGGAGTTTTTGACACAAAGGTCCGCTGCATGGCTAGAAGTTGCTTTAGCAGTTCTTCTGACTCTCGTGGTCGTGTATGTGATATTTCTTATCTTTCGGAAATTGCTTGGGAAAAAAAGCGAAGACAGAGTAAGGGAGTTTTATAAAGAGGAGCAAGAGAACCTGATAGTACGCAGCCGAAGCGTAAAGCGCGGCATTATCCGCCCAAAGGACCCGCGGCAGGCAGTTCGATGGTACTACCGCAAGTATCTTAAAGCGGGGGCTTCCAAGTACGGAGCGAAACCTGATATGTCAGATACAAGTTTGAAGATTTGGCGGAAGTTCAGCCCGTTTTTCCCCGGACGCGAAGCAGGTAAACTGCGTGAGCTGTATATCACGGCCCGTTACCGGCATGGTAAGGGAATCAGCAAATCAGAAGCGGATGCGGCCGCAGAATTATGGAGAAAGTTAAAGCAGAGCTGATGCTTTATTAGCAGTTAACTTTCAATGTCAACAGGTTATCGGATTAGCGCTTGTAGGGGACGGCCTCTGGACGTCCCGCTGCGCGGGCATTGCCAAAATCAGCGGGACGTCGAGGACGCCGTCCCCTACGCAAATCATATAGATTTACCTTAACCTTGTTGACATTGGTTAACTTTCCGAATAGTATTCGTCTTTATAGCCGCCAAGTGCTCCCCAGCTGTTATACTCAGTTATCGTTAGGCACATTTTTTCTTTACTTGTCCCTAATACCTTGTTTAAAACATCGAACATGGCGACCGTGAAGTCTTTCTTTTTATGGTACTCAAAGTTGGAGTAGTACCGGACGTCGGCAAAAACCATATCTTCCTGTTTCACGCCGCCAAAAAAGAGTTTTCTTTCATCTTCCACTTCAACAATGAGCAAACGCCCGTCTTTCCCCGGTATTCTACTCATAGCTTCGCCTAGCCCGCTGACCACTTCTTCCTGTTTTTCCTGCGTGAGTTTTTTTGCCACGCTTAACCTGATATATGGCATTGTCATACCGCCTTTCTATTATCGTAACCGCCCAGAACCTTGCGCTCGGACGGTTGTTTTTATTTGCCGTAAAGGGCTGCGCAGGGTGCTCAAAGGGGCTGTCGCAAAATGATTTTTTGAAATCGTGAGCGACAGCCCCTTTTCGTTTTTTGTAACTACTCAGAACCTTGCGCTCGGACGGCTATTTCTGTTCACGCAATCGCTCGGTGGCGCTTCCATGCGCCAACTCGCGAGCGCTCCACCGTCCTTGGTTGCGCTTTGCGGGAACATAAACAGCCATCCTCACCGGTTCTGAGTAGTTACCGTTTTTTATGGGTTTATTCTTCCTTAAGGTACTCCTCCGGTTTCCTGAAGCATGCGCCGCATATGCTGCAGCGTTTTCTCTCGTCGTGTTTGCATTTGCGCACATCGTCGCCCATGTAGTTGTATGTGTGCGTCCTCCCAAAAGGTCTTTCGTCAACTTCTCCCGGCGGGAGTTCAGGTTTACCGTCCTCTTTCGCCTGCACAATAGTCCCCCAAGTGCCGTTTAACCAGGCAGCCTGGAATAGTATCGGTTTGTTCATCTTTCGGAACAGGATCGGGCAGTGCCACACATTTGGGGGTATCCTTACGACAGTCGGCTTCGTGATGATTTTGCTTTCCATATGATCCGGGTCGTCCCCAAAGAACATCTCTATCTCACAGTCAAAATCGAAAATGTTCATCGGGTCCGCGCCCATGAAGAAGATGTACTCCTCGGCGCCGGAATGTATGTGCGAATCCTCCATGTCGTTTGCTGCAGTAAATATCTGATATCCAACATGGTATGTCGCGTCTTCCATGTATATTTCGCCTCGGAAGTAAAACTGCGGCGATGGGCACCATGCACCCCAGCTCGTTTCTTCTTTCGGGCATGCGAGGACGCATTTCGCGACTTCAGGCGAAAGCTCGGGTTTGGGTGCTTTCAGTTTTGTCGCGTCTGAGTACGGTTTTGATTTGAACCCGGGGTAGAATACACAATCAGGCCCCATCGGCGCTTTGTTATGGTCATATGCCCCTGTATCGCTGTAGGATTCGACGCCATCTTCATTTCCTACAACCCACTTAACGTATGAATACGAACGCTCCGGAAGTTCCTCGCGGTGCGAAAAGCAGTATCCGCAATAGTTGCAGTCTTTGTGTGAATCAAGCACGCAAAGGCGTATTTCGTCACCTAAATATATGAACTGCCTCTCGCCGTCCTTCCGCTCAACAAACTTTATAAATCCGTTTTTTCCTGCAAGCATGACGGCTTGGAACAGCAATGGCTTGTCGATACGGACAAAGTTAAGCGGGCTGTGCCACCATCCTTTTGGGATTTTGATTATCGTTGGCTCAGTGATGACAATTTTCTCCATCGCATCGTAATCTTTGCCCATGTAGAAGTGTACCTCTGCATCCCATGAACTGAACACATCGGGCAATTTTGCGCCGAGGAACACAAGATACTCGTCTTCTCTGTGAAAATGCGGCTCTCTTTCCAGATATACCGGCGCTTTGAACACCTGGTAGCCGACGTTCATCGCTGATCCCGGCAAATCCTTTTCGCCTCGGAAGTATGCTTGGGGAGAGTGGCACCAATCGCCCCAGTTTGTTTCTTGTGGCTCGAACTCATAAAAGAGTTTCTCATATTTTTCCTGCATTGATTTCACCTCTATCGTTGGCAGTAAGGGCCAGGGCCTAGTTTATCCAGTACATATCCTGATAGAAAACACTGCCGGCTATCATGTACTCGACGCCGCCAAGGTCGGATGATTTCGCCCTTGATGTGATAACTTCACAAATCCCGTACCACGGCGTATAATCAACAAAAAGCTCAAGCGTGTCATAAAGCAGTCCTTGACGAGCTTGTGCATCAGCCGTGGTGAGCGCGCCCATGCTGACAGATCCGTAAAGGTCACGGTCAGGCCCGCTCCATCCAAGCGGAATGAACGTTAAATACATTGCCAAGACATCGACAGCCATCAAACTCGGGGCGGAAGGGCTGAACATCGCTATTTCAAAATTACTTGCATCCATCAAAGTTGGGAAGTATGTCGCCTGATCGAAGTTGACGATTTCTACGTTTACGCCGATTTCCATAAGGTCGCCCTGTATGATCTCCGCAGCTGTAATGAAGTCCGACGTACCATTTGTGATTATACGGAGGCTTTGGCCCACGAGGCCTGATTGTTCCGCCAGTTCCCTAGCTCTGGCAGGGTTGTAGCCAACGGAATATGTCTCGTGCATATTAGCAAAGCGCGGCTCAAAATCGACCATGTGATGCGAGACCGGATAATCGGTGACTGTAGATCTGCCCCGGTAAATTATGTCGGTAATACCTTGGCGGTTCATAGCCATACTCACGGCCCAACGTGCTTCCTTTGACTCAAGCGGGCTGCCCGGCGACATGTTGAACATAGTGACATAGTTGTAGCCGCCGTAGGAGACGCTTACGTCGTATCCGAGCGATTCTACATAATCCGCGTCAGCAATTGCGATAATCGACAAGTCAATTTCGCCTGCTTCAAGAGCATTGACAACTTGCGCGTTTTCATTGATGATTTCGAACCGGATGTTCTTTATCGGGACATCCCCTCCCCAATAGTCGTCGCGCGCCCGGACTGTCAGATGGCTGTTCACCATATAATCCGTAACTACATAAGGCCCGGTGCCTATCGGGTTAGATGCCAACGCGGCCTCATCGTAGGATTCTTTGTCAACGATAAGCAGGTTTGCGAATCCCGGCTCCTGCGAGGCGTTGAATTCGGTGTACCAGAGGTCGATAGTGTAATCCCCTGTCACCTTTGTTTTCTCAAAGTCTACAACCTTGACGTTAAGGGCAAACTGCGGATTATCGGCACAGATTTCCATTGAAAACATCACGTCTTCGGCTGTGAGCGGGTTTCCGTTAGAAAAGGTAACGCCCTCGCGTATAGTCAGAGTGTACTGAAGGTCACTGATGCGGTCAAGCCCTGTGGCAAGCACCCATTTGCGCGATCCGTCCACCCTAGTATCGAAAAGGGGCTCATACCACGCATACTGAACGCTGAGGAATCCGCCTGTGATGCCAAGCGGGTGGAGCGTGCCGGCATCTTGCATGGCTCTGATGTTAAGCACCCTATCGGGATCGGAAGGAGTTCCGCTTGATCCCGCGTCTCCCCCGCCCGATCCGGCCGGGGAAGCTCCGCCTGCGTCGCCGGAGCCCTGCCCATCACCCGCTGCCGGGGACGTGCCTGAGTCGCTTCCTCCACAAGCCGCGACAGACGCGACTAAGCTGCAGATGAGCAGCAGGGCTATGAGTATTCTTGTTTTTTTCATTCTTTTTTCTCCTCCTGTAATTGTGTTTTGTTGATTTCCTTATATCTGCAACACGCTACAAAATGACCGGGCGCGCATTCTTCCGGATTTTGCGGAGCGTTACATTCTTCTGACGCATATCGGCATCGCACCATAAACCGGCAACCGGGTTTCGGGTTGACGGGCGAAGTGATCTCGCCGCGTAACAGTACACGTGCCGTTTCGTGCGGGTATACCGGGATGGGGATTGCTGACAACAGCGCTTGGGAATACGGGTGGCATGTGTTGCTAAAGAGTTCTTCCGCCGGCGCCTTTTCAACCATTTGGCCGAGGTACATGACCATTATGTCGTCGGAGATGTATTTGACGACTGAGAGGTCATGCGTTACGAACATGTATGCCAAGCCTCGCTCTTCCTGCAAGTCTAGCATGAGGTTTATTATTTGAGCCTGAATTGAGACGTCCAAAGCGGAGACCGGTTCATCGCAGACTATGAATTTCGGTTTCAGCGCAAGCGCACGGGCGATTCCTATACGCTGGCGCCGCCCGCCGTCGAGCTCGTGAGGATACGAGTTTTCAAACCTTGCGGCAATGCCGACTGTTTCCATAAGCCTCCGCGTCTCAGTCAGCATATCCGATTTTGACATTCTCATGTGCAGAATCAGCGGTTCCATGATGGCTTCGCATATTGTCATGCGTGGATTAAGCGACGAGAAAGGATCCTGAAAGATAATCTGCATTTTTTTTCGCAGATCGTGCAGTTCTTGCCTCGTCGGGTTTGTTATGTCCCGGCTTTCAAAGAATATCTTTCCGTCTGTCGGCTCGATCAAATGCAAGACCGTGCGGCCAAGCGTTGTTTTTCCGCAACCGGACTCACCAACAACGCCGAGCGTTTTGCCTTCATCCAAAATGAAGTCAATACCGTCCACAGCATGCAGCATGCCGCCCTTGTTCTTGAAATACTTCTTTAAGTCTCGGACTTCAAGTAATGCCGACATATCACTTCTCCCCTGTCTGAAAACATTTAACTATGTGTCCGGGTGTTATCTCAATGTCCTTTGGTTTCGATTCTGCGCATATATCTGTCGCAATTGGGCAACGTTCGCAAAATCTGCAACCTTTCGGCAGGTTCGTAGGGTCGGGCATCAAGCCTTTAATTGGCGTCAGCCGCCGCTCCTTTGAATCGAGCCTCGGAAGCGACCCGAACAATCCGAGCGTATAGGGGTGTTTTGAATAGTTGAAAATATGGTCCACGCTGCCATATTCAACTATTTCGCCGGCGTATGCCACTGCGACAGAGTCACAGAAATCCGAAACGACTCCCAAATCGTGTGTTATGAGAACCACTGAGGTTCCCAGTTTATCTTTAAGCGACCTCATCATATCAAGGACTTGCGCCTGGATGGTGACATCAAGCGCGGTTGTCGGTTCGTCCGCAAGAAGCAGCAGCGGATTGCAGGCAAGCGCCATGGCAATTACGACACGCTGCTTCATGCCGCCGGAAAACTGATGCGGGTACTCTCCAAACCTATCCATTGGGATGCCAACCATTTCAAGCATATCGCATGCGCGCCGCTCTGATTCCTCGCGCCTTATTTTGTTATGCTGCTTGATCGCTTCCGCTATCTGGAAGCCGACTTTCTCAATAGGATTAAGCGCAGTCATCGGGTCTTGAAAAATCATCGCGATTTTATTCCCGCGTATTTTCCGCATCGCTTTTTCTGAAAGCTTAAACATATCCTCGCCTTCAAAGATTACCTCACCCGAAATGATTTCTGCTTGCAGCGGCGGCAGAATGCGGAGGATACTCTTTGCAATAGTCGTTTTCCCCGCACCCGTCTCGCCTACGAGCCCTAACGCTTCACCTTTTTTTATTGTCAGGTTAATGTTGTTGACGGCGAAAATCACATCGTCATCAGTGCGGTATTCGACCGCAAGGTCTCTAACTTCGAGCAATCCTACATCCATTGCCAATCACCTCAGTCTTTCAACCGCGGATCGAGCGCGTCCCGCAGGCCGTCACCGAGCAAGTTACATGAGAGTACGCAAATCATTATGCAAATGCCCGGATACAGCGCATGTGTCGGATGCTCACGCATTACGTTCCGCGCGTCCGAAATCATAGCGCCCCATTCAGGAATCGGCGGCTGTACGCCGAGCCCGATAAAGCTTAGGGCAGCGCCTGCGAGGATGCAGCTGCCGACGCCCATAGTGATTTGAACAATCAGCGGCGCTATCGCGTTTGGCATGATATGCTTGAAAATAATGCGTGCATCGCGAGCGTCTATCGCCCTGGCGGCTTCAACATATTCTTTTTCGCGCACCATCAAGACCGATGCGCGCATCATTCGCGCAAAGCCCGGTACGATGGCTATGCCAAGTGCGATAATCGCGTTGCGAAGGCTGGGGCCCATGATAGCTGCCAACGCGACGCATAACAGGAACATCGGTACTGCCTGATAGATATCAAGCAGCCTCATGCACAGGTTATCTACCCATTTGCCGTAAAAACCGGCAACAGCGCCGACAATGATGCCTATAGACGCCGCGATTGCGACGGCAATGACGCCCATCTGAAGTGATTGGCGCGTACCGAATATCAGCCGGCTCAGAATATCGCGCCCAAGCAAGTCATTGCCGAGCAGATGCTCCGCGCTCGGAGCGGCATTTGACAGGCTTGGGTTTTGCCTTGTATAAGGATAGGGTGCAATCACGGGCGCGAAGATAGCCACCAGAATGAGCAAAACAAGGACTATAAGTGCAACGACAGCTAATCTGTTTTTTCTAAGCTGGCGCCAGATTTCATACAACCTTGATTTTTTACGCTTCCTTTTCAACTTGCCTCCCCCCTCTTTCGTTTTTGTTTCTTAACATATTGCGAACGGATTCTTGGGTCTACCAATGCAAAAATCACGTCCACCAACAAAATGACGACAGCGAACATAGTCGACAATATTAGTATACTGCTCTGGATAACAGGGTAATCCCTGTTGTTCAGTGCCGACAGCGTGTAATTTCCGAGCCCGGGGATCGAGTATATGACTTCGGCAATCAACGAACCGCCGAGCGAAGTTCCGAATATTCCCCCGATGACCATTATCACCGGAATCATCGCGTTTTTAAGCGCATGGCGGTATATTACTTTGCCCTCGGAAAGCCCTTTCGCCCTAGCGGTCGTAATATAGTCCTGCCTGACGACCTCCAGCAGGTCGGAACGCATCTGCCGGGCTATCACCGCTGTGAGTCCAAGCGCCATAGCTACACACGGCAATACCCATCCCTTCCACGTGGTTACGCCCCGGATCGGCAGCCACCCCAGTTGGACGCCAAAAAGACGTATCAGCAGCAGGGCAAACCAAAAACTCGGCATCGAAACACAGAAGAGCGCGAGGAACATGGCGGTGTTATCCTTCCATGTGCGCTGATGCGTCGCTGCATAAATGCCGACAGGAATCCCCAGAAGAATTGAGAGTACTATGCTTAATGAAACAAGAGTCAATGTGTACGGAAACCGCTGGAGCATTTCGTCGACGATCGGCCTTCTTGTCATAAGCGAGATTCCAAAATCCCCTTGCAGAATATTCCTGAGAAAGCGGACATATCGTGTCGGCAGCGGGTCGTTTAGCCCTAATTCGTCACGCAAAGCATCTACCTGCTCTTGCGTAGCCTGTGCGCCAAGCAGCATTCTGGCGGGGTCTCCGGGGGTTACGTCAATCAGTATCAGCACCACCAGTGAAATCCCCAGCAAGACAGGTATAAGCATCAGCAGCCGCTTTCCTATGTATCGTAACATATCATCACCTGCACCTATCAAAAACTAGTTAAAATGAGCTTTGGCGGTAAATCTCTTGCTTCTACGTCAGGATCTCCAGTCTTCCTCAAGGCATTTCCCGCATGCGTCGCATTTTTTGTTAAGGTCATACTTGCACTGAACCGGCCCGTTGTACCACATCTCCTTTTCGCCGTCCGGGGTATCGTAGACGCCGCCGAACATAGGCTCCATCAGCGCCGCTTGGAAGAAAATCGGTTTGTCAACCCGCTTGAAGTTCAGCGGGCAGTGGTATACATCGGCCGGCACACGTACTATCGTCGGTTTTGTGATGCTGAATACTTCGGCGTCTTTGCCGATTTCGCCCAAGGTGAATTCTATATCGGCGTCAAAGTCAAAGACATTTGGGAAAGAGCCTCCTAAGAATATAAGGTATTCGTCATGCTTATGCCTGTGCGGAACTCTGTCCAGGAAAAAGGGTTTTACAAATATTTGAAACCCTACGTTGAAATGCGATCCCGGAATCTGTGAAGCCCCTCTGAAGTACGCTTGAGGTTTGACAACATATCCCGGATCGTCCCCATCGGCGACAATCTCATTGTTCTCCTGCGGGAACGTGAACACCAGTTTTTCATACTTACCCATTATGCAAGCTTCTCCCCTCTTTTGAAATCGTATAGTTTATTTTGATTAATAATGCCATCTTTCATTGCTAAAGTCAAGCATGGATCATATTCTGATGGCCAACTCCGCGCCTTCGGCAACGGCGTCTTTGACAAGCCTTGCTTCTTTAGCGTCACCTATTACATGAATTTCCGGGACTTTTCCAAGGAGCTCTTTTTCAAGCGGATTGTAAGGTTTCGATCCCGTAGCCAAAAGGACCATGTCATAGCCGGAAAGGGTGATTTCGCCTTCCGGGGTCGAACAAACTGCCCCGTCTTTCGTAAATCGTTCAACCTTTGTACTTGTCATTATGTTTACTCCGCTTTTGCCCAAAGCCCTAATTAGGGCAAAATTCGTCAAAAGGCCTTCGCCCGCTTGTTCCAGCATCTCCACAATAGTGACCGATGCCATTTGGGGCAGCAGAAAGTCCGCTGTTTCAAGCCCGACAAGGCCGCCTCCAACTACAAGAATGTTTTTCCCGGGGATTATTTTGCCGTTAAGCATATCCACTGCCTGCGCGACTGTAATACCGTCGTTTGGAACCTGCAGCCCTGTAGGCGTCGCCCCTGTGCAGAGTATCACGGCATCAGGAGCATGCGAAACGACAATGTCCATGTTTGCCTCGGTATCCAAGCGAATATCAACGCCATGCTTTTTGCACATCGTCTGATAATACTTTATCGCGTGTGCAAACCCCTGTTTATGGGGTGGTATGCTTGCGGTATATGTCTGTCCTCCGGGCCTGCTGTTTTTCTCATACAGTGTCACCTTGTGCCCTCGCGCCGCCGAAATCCACGCAGCTTCAAGTCCGGCGACTCCACCCCCAACGACTACGATAGTTTTACTCTTACTTGCCGGTTCGATCTTCATGTGGGTTTCATAGCCGGTAAATGGATTTAAAGCGCATGACGCGCCGGGACTAATGCCGTCCGGCCCGGGTCCGGTGAGGCAGCGGGACATGCAGCCAATGCATGGGCATATTTCGTCGATCCGCCCCTCCAGAACTTTATTCGGGAACTCCGGATCGGCTAAAGAGGCGCGCCCAAGAGCCACAAAATCGGCTATTCCATCCCTGACTATTGAATCTGCCATAGCCGGGTCGGTGATCCTCCCAACTGTAATAACCGGTATACCAACTGATTTTTTGATTTCTTCCGCCAGATATGCGATAAAGCCCATGTGAGTCCTGTTTGATGCGAGGGAATAACCCTTATCCCCATATGTCGCCGGCATCCCGGCTGTAACGTTGAGCGCGTCTACGCCGGCCTTTTCCAACAGCTCTGCCATAACCCGCGTTTCGTTGATTTTCATGCCGCCGTCAACCGTTTCATCTCCGCTCATGCGCATGATCACGGGAAAATCATCGCCGCACTTTTGCTTGATGTTTTCAATTACGCATGTTGAGAAACGAGACCGGCTCACAATATCCCCGCCGAATTCATCTATGCGCCTGTTTGAATAGGCGGACATGAATTGCGGGAACAAATAGCCGTGGCCGCCGTGCAGCTCAACGCCGTCATATCCTGCTTTTTTTGCGCGTAAAGCTGCATCGCCAAACTTCTCAATAACGTCATATACTTCCTGTGTCGTCAGCTCCCGGGGTATACAATCCCTTACATGAAACGCTATTGCTGAAGACGAAACTGTCGCTTGCCCGGTTATATTGGGATCTGCCCATTTCCCGCCATGGTGGAGCTGCAAGAAAATTTTTGCCCCCTCGGCATGGACTGCGTCAGCCAGTCTTTTTAAACCGGGAATATACTCGTCGGAGTAACTTTTGAGTTCATTACGGGCACCCATCCCTAATTGATCGACGCCGGTGTACTCTGTAATGATCAATCCGAAGCCGCCTCGCGCCCTTGCGACATAATACCCGATTGCTTCGTCGCCAACCGTGCCGTCACGTTCACTGTGGCCGGAACCCATTGCCGGCATGATAAACCTGTTTTTCAGCTCGACATTTCCGATTTTCCCTTTTTTTAGAACACTTTCGAACATTTCCTGCATACCTCCGTCTATTACCTGCTTTTGAATCATATTCTTATGGCCAGTTCCGCTGCTTCTCTAACGGCGTCTTTTACAAACCTTGCTTCTTTTGCATCGCCTATCACAAAGATTTCAGGAACTTTTCCAAGAAGCTCTTTTTCCAACGGATTATATGGCATGGGCCTCGTGGCCAAAAGGACCATATCATATCCGGAAATGGTGATTTCGCCTTCCGGAGTTACGCATACCGCCCCATCCTTTGTAAAGCGGCCAACCTTTGCATCGGACATTATATCGACTCCGCTGTCTATTAAAGTTCTTGATAGGATAGCTGTCATGAGGCCTCCGCCAGCTTGCTCGGGAGTTTCCAGAATAGTGACCGAAGCCATTTGCGTCAGCAGGAATTTCGCAGTCTCAAGCCCGATAAGTCCGCCTCCGACAACAAGTATGTTTTTCCCGGGAAGTATTTCCCCGTTAAGTGCATCCACCGCTTGTGCAACCGTTATCCCGTCGTTTGGAACACTCAGGCCGGCAGGCACCGCGCCTGTGCTTAGTATCACCGTGTCCGGATCAAGCGAAATTACCATGTCCGCGCTTGCTTCGGTATTCATGCGAATATCAACGCCATGTTTTTTACACAACGCCATGTATGATTTGATTGCGCGCGCAAACCCCTGTTTGTGGGGCGGTATGCTGCCCGTATACGCCTGGCCGCCGGGTTTCCCGTTTTTCTCAAACAAAATCACCTTATGCCCTCGCGCTGCCGATATCCATGCGGCCTCAAGCCCGGCGACGCCAGCTCCGACGATTACGACTGTTTTTGCTGTTTTTGCCGTCTCTATCTTCATTTCTGCTTCATGGCCCGAAAATGGGTTAAAGCTGCATGTCGTGCTTGGGCGAGTGTCTAGCGAATCAGGTTCCGGGGGGGTCATGCAGCCGGTCATGCAGGCACAGCATGGGGATATCTCGTCGGTTCTTCCTTCAAGGACTTTATTTGGGAACTCCGGATCGGCTATCGATGCGCGCCCAAGGCCTACAAAGTCCGCCATGCCGTCTTCAATCACTGCATCCGCCAAAGCCGGGTCAATGATCCTCCCAACTGCGATGACCGGCACTTTGACAGATTTTTTAATTTCTTCCGCAGCATAAGTGTTAAATCCCATAGGAGTATCATACGGCGATACGGATAGTCTCGAACCTGCTTCTGTGTATGCACCGACTGTTATATTGAACGCGTCTGCGCCGGCTTTTTCCAGCAGCTTTGCCATAACCCGCGTTTCATTGAGCCTCATGCCGCCGTCAACCATTTCATCGCCGCTTAAGCGCACACACACAGGAAAATCAGCGCCGCACTTTTGCTTAATGTTTCGGATAATAGCGGTCGGAAAACGGGACCGGCCTACAATGTCTCCCCCAAACTCATCGAAACGCCTGTTTACATATGCGGACATGAATTGTGGGACCAAGTAGCCGTGGCCGCCGTGAAGCTCGACGCCGTCATAACCTGTCTTTTTGGCACGCACAGCGGCATCGCCAAATTTCTCGATCATGTCATATACTTCCCGGGTCGTCATCTCCTGTACTATTTCATTTCTTAATGGATGCGCTATCGCTGAAGATGAGATGACCGGTTGCCCGGAGATTTGAGGATCTGAAGCGCTCCCGCTATGGTGTATCTGCATGAAGATTTTTGCCCCTCCGGCATGGACAGCGTCAACCAGTTTTTTAAACCCGGGAAGATAATCATCGGAGTAAACCCTAAGCTGCCATGGCTGGCCCACCCCCGTGATATCTACTCCGGCGAACTCCAGAATAATCAGCCCAAAACCGCCGCGCGCCCGCGCAGCATAATACTCTACCGTTTCATCGTTGATCGAACCATCTGGCGCGGTGTGCCCTGCGCCCATCGCCGGCATTACGAACCTGTTTTTCAGCTCGAGATTGCCTATTTTCCCTTTACTTAGTACACACTCAAACATTTTCGGTATACCTCCGTATAGTCCATTTGCATATGGCGGCTAAGGCGTCACGAGTAATAATAGCGTGATGCGCAGATTTTCACAGAGAAACACCCCTTGTGTTTTCCTGCTTTCTTTACATATGCATATATACGCTATTTCCAGTCTCGCTCTACGCAGTTGCGGCATGAGTCGCATTTCTTTTCAGTATCCAACTTGCATGGGAGCGGCCCGTTATAGAAAAGCTCTTTTTTGCTGCCGTCATCAGTGTCGTAAATGCTGCTGAACATATCCTGCATCAGCATAGCCTGGAAAAAAACCGGCATCCCCACCCTTGTGAAATTCAACGGACAGTGATACACCCCGGCGGGAATCCTTACTATGGTCGGCTTGCAGATGCGGTACACCTCCGCGTCTGTTCCGGGATTTCCGATAGTAAGCTCTATGTCGGCGTCGAACTTGAAAAGATTTGGAAATGTCCCTCCCAAAAATATGAGATACTCATCTACGTCGTGGTAATGTGGTATCCTGTCAATGAAAAAAGGCTTGACGAATACTTGGAAGCCGACGTTGAACTTA
>Ga0099364_10005829_pt1 | contig 18134 bp, 5 predicted proteins | sample TergutTh196P3_FD_73070 | JGI IMG/M metagenome (GOLD analysis project Ga0099364, IMG submission 73070) | Microcerotermes parvus P3 segment gut microbial communities from Pointe-Noire, Republic of the Congo - Th196 P3 | ecosystem: Host-associated > Arthropoda: Insects > Digestive system > Gut ...
TAGAATAGGGCATAATTAGTTCGTTCAGGCTGCCGATGGCGATGAGTTCGGCAGAAGTCCAGGCCTGGGGTGACGCTTCTTTATAAAGCGAAACGTAGACAGGAGACCCGATAGCCGCATCTCCCTTATTGACAAAGTCAACAGTGACGGCGACAAAATTCCCGTTGACAGCGGTCCGTACCGTCGACTGCGCCATATCAACGTCCGGCAACAACCATAGCGGCGTACCGTTTCTGTTTAACATGGTTTGCTGTACTAACAAACCGTTATACGGTCGCACATCATCGCCTGTATTGAAAAGGTTGTCCGCCCCCGGAAATACGGTGGCGGGACTGACGGAATATGCGGGGACTGTTAAGTCTTCATTAATATTTAAGATATTGTACGGTATTTGATTCCATACTTTACGCGCCGGCGCCCAGGGTTGCGAATTGCTGTTGAATATAACTAAGTCGTAGGATGTGGGAGAGTTTTGCACGTCATAGCAGGAAACGCAAATACTTGCGCTGCCGCTGCCGTCAACATCCGCTATTACGGGATATGCCCAGGCCGTACCCGACCCGCAGGGTAGTGTTGTTTTGTTTTGTCCGTTTGTACCGTCTATAATCCGCAAATGCGTTTCGTCTCTGTAGACTAACTCGCTGACGCCGTCATTGTTGAAGTCGAACAGGGTGATGCCAGAACCGTCGTTTGACGTTATTTTCCACAGTTGCGAATATGAATCGGTGAGCGGGTCATATTTCAAAGCGGTTACCGCATTTGGGGTCATGATACATATCTCGGGATACCGTTTGCCTGTAGCGGGGTCTAACACACCGTCGATGTCGCCTATTAACGGGAAGGAATGGTTGGCAGTGGCGCCGCCTGTGCTGTTGGTTACGGTATATGATTTATACGTTCCGGCGCCGCCGGCGATGTCGGGACGCCATACGTACACGAATGAGTTGACGCCGTTTGTATTGACAACGACTACTTCGAGCTTTCCATCCAAGTCGATATCTACTACGCCTGTAAATCCGTCTCCTACTTCCGTATTTTTGGATAACAGGCTACAGGTGGCTACTGCGCCGCCGGACGTGATGTTCACTTTATACACGGCGCCGCCCGCAACAAGTTCCGGCAAACCGTCGCCATCCATATCAACGGCGGCGGCAAATGTGCAACCTGCATTGGTAGGATAAGACGGGTTGCGTCCCATGTAGGCGGTTGCTATATTTTCGGTCGTCCCCAGCAAAGCGCCTGTTACCGCATTATATATTTGATTGTAAATCACTAATTCCGGCACTCCATCGCCGTTAAAGTCGGTTACAATAGGTTGTGGCAATGCGGCGGACGAGCCGCCGGGATTGACGCCGACGGGCGAAGTGAAAGGAATGCCTGCAGGCCATTTGCTTGTCATATTGAAAGAAGCGCCCATGCCCGTCGCTTCGTAGGAATAGAACCTTCCATCGGGCGCAACGTAAATGATTTCTCCTTTTCCGTTACGGTCGGTGTCGACTAACACCGCCGGTGTAGTAGTTATCCACGAGCCGTGACTAATGACCGTCGGAAGCGTTATTTGCTTTTTCAGCGCTCCGGTTGCCCCATCGAATATGTTCAGGGTTTGATATTGTCCATAAACGGCGTTCGATGAAAAGGTGACAATTTCGGGTATACCGTCGCCATCCAAGTCGCCTACTAAGGGCGTATTTTTGATATGCGCTCCTCCGGTTGTCCTGCGGCTTTCTTTCATCGTAAGCAGGAATGGTTCCGGTTCGGCAGTACAGTTCGCCTCGATAATATTGTCGGGACAGGGCAGTATGGGCACGTTCACTTCCTGTGTCTGGCCGCTGCATATACCATCAGTCACCATGCAGTAATAGGCGCCCGAATCGGAAACTAACAGATAGGAGCCGGTCTCTCCCGCAATGAGTACGCTGTCTTTGTACCATTCAAAGGTCGGTGTGTAGAGGAACGGGAAGGGGTCGCCCGCCAAATCGGTTACAGCAATACGTACCATTCCGCTGAAGCAGACTTCACTATAATATACGTTCAGCTTAATGCCGTGAAGATAGGGACATTGTATTCCCGACAGGACATTTTTCGCTGTGTCGCAGTCGCCAAATCCGACGGCGGGGAACTGTATGCTGTCGTCCATGATGCGCGCCCATATCAGGCAGTTGTTGAAGTCGCCCGTCAGGGTATAGGTAAGGGTGTCGGTCTCGTTGCGGAATATATCCATGCCAACCGGCTGCACATCAATCAGGACTGCGCAGCCGCCGATGGGCGCTCCTGACGCGCCGCCATTGTAGAAAGCGATGGGTGCAGAGGCGGAAATCGTCGCCTCGCCAAGGTTTTGGATAACAAGCGTTACCTGTGTCTGGGTCGGACTGAGCACCTTCACTTCCATTTCTTTCATTACCGCATCCGGCAGGCGTACTGCCGGTTTATATTCTTCGCCTGCCTTTACGATGGGCTGCTGTTTCCACGAGCCGTTATAGGGACGGAGCGTATCGCCGTTCAGTACGAACTCCATCAGCATGTTTTGCGGGAAGGCGTTTATCTTCAGGTCTTCGCGCACCTGCAAGGGGTCGTACATGCTTTGGTTCCATACCGGCGGGCAGGGCGCCCATTTAGGTCCGTCGTGTTCGAACACCCTGATAAATCCTGCTACTCCGGTCAGGGTTCGACTGTTTCCGCTTTGCATAACTAATATATCTGCGCTCCCGTCCATATTTACGTCGGCAATGACCGGATATTCAAATCCCGTGCCCGAATAAACCGCCTCGCTGAACATGATAGACGTCCCCGGCGTAGAGGCCGTTTCGCTTAACGTCACATAATCCCTGCCTGCGCCATAGTTACCTGTCGCCGGCGATATGACGCGCAATGTCATCTCGTCGCGGTAGCAGATATCCATTGTGCCGTTGTTATCAAAGTCGAAGAGCGTCATGCCCGTATTTTGCGAGCGGTCGTCGTGCTGCATTGCCCAGCTTAGCTTCAGGCGTTCATCTATCTCGATGGCTTGCGCGTCGTAGGTCATGCCGAGCACATGTTCGGAGGATGAACTGTTGAAGCCTGCACTTAGCAGCTCGGCGCCCGCTAACGGGTGGAAAGGCAGTCCGCTCCGTCCGCCGTTGGCCGTACTGCGGTTAATATAAGCGTTTCCCATAATCATACATACCTCAGGCAGTTTGCGTGTGTAAGCCGCGCCGTCCCATCCGTCATGTTTGCCGTTAATATCGCCAATAAAGGGGATACCGAAGTTTCCATGCTGTCCGCCCGAATAGTAAGTAACGGCAGCCTTCACGGTCAGCGAATCAGGGTCCCATACGTAAACAAGTATCTTTGGGCTCACGCTTCCGTTGTTGCAGGGCGTGATGACAATAATATCCAATCTGCCGTCGCCGTCAATATCCGCCACGCGGGTAAAGCCGTCGGTCAGGTAGTGGGTTGTCGTGCTTCCGTTAGGGTTTTCTCTGATAGTTACCGACTCAGGGCCTTCTATGGTCGTATAGGTGTTTTGCGTGTGGTCATTCAGGTCGTTGAACTGGAATTTGTGGATGCGGTTGCCTGTGATAATCTCCTGATGTCCGTCGCCGTCAATATCAACAATAACGGGAACGGCAAGGAAGGCGTCGGCGTAGGTACCGTTGACCGGTCGGCGTCCTGTCATGGCTACATTTCTTGTCGCAACGGCATTCGCCTGTGTGGTAGGCGACGCGGAAACGGTATTTGTCAATCCGCCCACACCCGCAGCTATTGAACTGAACTTGGGCGTCGGCGCTTCGTTCTGCCACGACATGAGCAAGGCGCCGGTCGCGCCGTTGTATATCTTGTTATAGATAATCACTTCCGGCAAACCGTCGCCGTTCAGGTCGGCGATGTAGGGATGCGGGTAGCCGAAGAGGTTAAAGGCCGCCGTAAGCGGCGCGCCATAGTTGACCGCCGCCTGCCACATCAGGTTCAATGTCGCAATACCCGCACCGTCGAACACCGGTTTATAGGCGCGTACCTGTCCGTTGGACAGGGCAATGACAATCTCGGCAATGCCGTCATTATCAAGGTCGGCCAATGCGATTTGTGCCGGCGCACGATGATAGGCGTCGCCCATGCGGGTGTCTATTCCCAAATCATACCTTATCAGGAGCGCTCCCGTCTGTCCGTTATATATATTAATGTATCGCGTATCGGTTCTTGTTCCGCTGCCGAAACCTTGCGTAACGCCTGCTGTCACGATTTCGGGCTTGCCGTCGCCGTTGAGGTCGCCCACTAACGGCACACTGAACCCGTCCACACAGTATCCTGCCGCGTTCCCCGTCCTGAATTTTTCCCTGATGCCGAAAGTGATATTCGCCGGCATGGAATCATAGCAGACGATATCGGGGTCGATCATATTGACAGGGTAGTCGTACATTGTAATAAATACATCGGCTGTCGAATAGTCCACACCGCTTTGGATATAATAGGTAAGGCTGTCGCGTCCGTAAAAATCGGGATCAGGGGTGTAGGTCAGCTTCTTGTCCATGTTGAAAACCGCCGCTCCCCGCGTGGGAGGCGTAACGATCCCGACAGTCACGCCGCTCTGTCCGTATGACAGGAGGCTGTCGTTTGCCATCACATCAATGACGATGGGTTTGAAATGAAAAGTCCCCGCATAATCATTGTATGCCCAGAAACATGCTGCAATTGTGGCCGTAATCGAAACGGACGAAGGCGCGGCAACGGTAGCGAAGGCCTTGTCGGTTCCGCTTAAGGTAATGGTCATCACCGAGTTGGTAACTGAAGGCGAGGCGGTAACGGTAAAGTTCGCGCTGTTGCTGTCGGCAGGAATGGTTACCGTAGCAGGAGCAGACGGAAAGTCGGTCGTATTTCCGGAATAAGAAAGATGAACGGTTACGTCGTCGGCCGCTGTGACGCCGCTTGGGAACTGTACTGTGAACTGTTTTGACAGGCCCGGACAAACATCTACAGGCGTATTATCCGTCAGGCTGACAGTTGTAGGAACGGCTAAAGTAGCCGGGCCGCCCAAAGGAAGGGTCTGCGACAGATTTGAAACCGAATTAACGTCAACTGTCCATTGTCCGGCCTGCGTGATGGCGACAGGAACGGCGACGGAAGCGCTACCCGAACCGGGAACAATCCCTCCGCTTAGTTGATAATATTCATTTCCTGCGGTACAAATCGAAACGCCGCCTCCAAAGCCGGAAGATACACAGCCTGCGGAAGTGATTTGCAGGCCGGGAAAATCAACCTGGAAACCCACATTGTTTAAAGTAGCAGTGTTGTAACTCAAATAATTCAAATTGAGGTTGACATTATCCCCAATATTAGCCGTATGATTTTTCTGACCGTTCCAGGAATAATCCAACTCGCCGTCTAACGAAGACGTAAACGTCACGCCCGTATTAATCACGGTGATTTCTCCGGCAGGAATATTGTCGTAACCGACACCCTGTCCGTTATCCGGCGCATTCGTATTATTATATTGACCATACTGTAACTTATATTGATAATTAGTGCCGGAAGTTGTACCGTTCCCCGGCCCTAAGGCAAGTATATTATATCCATAACCGGTTCCGAAAGGATTAGCCGACCATGCCCTGTCGAAATTTCTTCCAATGGGGAAAAATCCTATAATAGAGTTGCCTGATACGTTGTTTCTTGCCCCTACTAAACGAATTTTATTCACCTGCTCCGTTGTTAAATAGTAGCTTATTGCGGTTGCATTATTATTCGCATTATGGATATCCGGCAGTATATACGCATATCCCTTGTCATTGTTAGCAAGAAATGTATCGAATCCATAAGCTAAAATGATGGGCGTTCCTGACGGGATTTTGGTCGCGTCGACGGTTGCTGATATGATAAAGTACTCAGGCGCAGTGGTGTTATATCTAATTTTCATTGTAACGGAAAATGTATTTCCGTTATAGGCGCCCTTAAAAAGTTTTGTCAATTCCTGCCGAGTCCCTGTTGTGATCGGTGTTCCTACATCGGTTATTGAGCTAAATGCCGTAAGCGACCCTACTCCCGTGATAACCGGACCTGTGTCTGCCACTTGCTTCCCTCCCGATGAATAGGTCGTAGCGCCTATCTTAATGGCAAACAGGGGAGTAGTAACCTGGTCGTAATATTGCCTTATCCAGCCTCCATTATATCGGTTTATATTAAACCGGCCTTTCGAAAACATTTGGATGCGCAGCTGTCCGTTTATTGTAGCACCACCCAGCGTAATGGCGTTATCTGTTTGAGCATGAAGGGTTTCGGCCATGATTCCGAAACTCAAAATCATGACTAATAAATATACTAATCTTTTCATCATTCATCGGGTTTGAAGGTTATAACCCGGTTGGTAGTCAGCACGATAGAATCCAAGTCCCATCTTTCTCCACAGACGCTCGTCTGAGCGTGGTTTGTTTTTGCTGTCAGGCAATAACAAACAATCATCAGCTTAATTGTTCTAAAATTATTCATTTCTTCAGTTTTTATTTATAAATGGTGTTCTATCTATGCTAAAAAAGAGAGAAATATTTCCCAATATACTCCCTATATTTTTTTGTTTCAGGGCGCAAAGGTAAAATGAAAAAGATAACGTTAATAATTAAATTAAGCGTATATATTTTCAAAAAAATCATTTATTGAAATAAAAACAGGGTATTATAGTAAAATAATCATTTTTAGTATTATTCTATTTTTGTAATTATTACAAAACGAACAGACAGTATAATGGGTGAACAGATTGGCTCTTATTTTGTTTTTCTCTCACTGGGTACGCGGACGTGCCGTCCGCATTATGAACTGTGCGGACAGGACGTCCGCGTACCGCGTACCCAGTAAGTTGTAAAAGTGAAAACTATTTCATACTTTTGTCGTTGTTTTTTAAACTAAACCGAAAGAATTTGTAATAAAAATGGAAAGTAAAAGATTGAAATTGCCGGCGGGACTTTCTACTTTTGAAGAGATTCGCACACAAGGATACCTGTATGTTGACAAGACCCGTCACCTTGTCAACCTTATAGATACGGGCAAGATATATTTTCTTGCCCGTCCGCGACGTTTCGGTAAATCGCTTACCTTAACTACTTTTGAAGCGTTGTTTTCGGGCAGAAAAGACTTGTTCAAAGGGCTTTATGCCGAAGAGTTCTTGAACAGACCGGAATTTAAGCCAAGTCCTGTAATTCGGCTTGATATGGGTGGAATAGATACTTCTGATGATAATATAGAAGGTATAAAAGATTCAATAAAACGAAGAACGCTATTGACCGCAGAAGAATTAGAGGTTGAAGTAGATACAACTGCTTCTGCCGGCAATGTTTTGGCACAGTTGATAGTTCGTACTGCAAAAAAACACGATTCAAAGGTGGTTTTCCTGCTCGACGAGTACGACAAGCCCTACACCGATTTTGTAAACGACCCCGACATGGCGCCCAAAGTACGTAAACTGTTAAGAGGTTATTACTCGCAAATCAAATCCAACGATAAACATATATCCTTTATCTTTATCACCGGCATTTCTAAATTTACGAAGATGGGCGTCTTTTCTACATTGAATAACATTACGGATATTTCTCTTTTAGAAAAATACGGGGATATTTGCGGATTGACAGAAGAAGAGATCATCAACTATTTCCCTGATTATCTTGAAAATACTGCATACAAGTTTGGAATGACAACGGAGGCGTTAATCAAAAAAATGAAAGACTATTACAATGGCTTTTGTTTCGATTTGGGAGGTAAGCATCGTTTATATAACCCGTATTCTACTTTACGATTTTTTTTCGCTCAATTGTTTTTAAATTATTGGATAGAAAGCGGTACTTCTTCCATGTTTGTAGAATTTTTGAAATCAAACAAACTGTCGGTAGAGCAGTTTCGTAATTTTTCTATTTCGGAAAAGTTTTTCAATAACTCAACCGAAATAGAAAAGGCAAAGCCTGAAAGTTTCCTTTTTCAAACCGGCTATTTGAGCCTGCGCGAGGGTACTAAAGATTCACTTGTGTTAGATTATCCCAATACTGAAGTATTAGAATCGCTGTCGGAGTTGGTTTCGCAATATATTTTGGAGGACAACAGTGATGATTTTACTTATTGCCGTTCCGACTTGATTTCAGGAATGTTAGCCATTGACCACGAGTTAGTTGTTTCAGCTATCAATCGTTTGTTGGCAAGTATTCCCTACGATGATTTTTCTGCAGCGGCAGTGAAAAATATTTCCGACAACCACTATGACATGAAACCTCAGGAATGGTTGTACCGCTCCAATATGATTGCCTTTTTGCGGGGATGCGGCGTTGTGGTTGTCGCCGAAATGCACACCAACCTGGGACGCGCCGATTTGGTGGTTGCTCACAAAGGTAAAATCTGGGTGATAGAACTGAAAGTAGCCTACGAAGGCGAAAACCCCGAAAAGAAAGCCCAAAAAGCATACCGCCAAATGATTAATAAACATTATGCCAGCCCATTTCCTGACGCTGTTTGTATCGCCATGGCTATAGATGATACGGTCAGACAGATAACACATTTCAAGTTTAATAAAATGAAAAAACGGACGGGAAAAACCGGATAACTGATAATGCGGACGGGACGTCCGTGCACCCAGTTAATAATAGAGCGGAGCGCCCGGCCCTAACGGCAATCCAAGCAGTATCCAACCTATCAACAACAAAACCCATGCGACGAAAAAAGCAATCGAATAAGGAAGCATACATGCCATTATCGTTCCGATACCGGCATTTTTATCGTATTTTTGGTAATAGACAATAATCAATGCGAAGAAGCTCATCATCGGCGAGATGATATTGGTAATACTGTCGCCTATCCGGTACACCGCTTGCGACAGTTCGGGCGAATAACCCAATAGCATGAAAATAGGAACAAACACCGGCGCTATAATAGCCCATTTGGCTGAGGCGCTACCCATAAACATATTCAGAAAGGCAGCAAATAACACGAAGATGACAGCCATAGGTATCAGACCAATATCAGCGTTTTGCAACAGGTCGGCGCCGTTTATGGCAAGCAGTAGTCCCAAATTACTCCAACGAAACCACGCCACAAATTGCGCCGCAAAAAATACCAATACAAGAAAAGATACCAGGGATTTAAAACTTTGGTTCATACCGGCGATAACGTCGCTTCCCTTTTTAAATACGCCGACAGTATAGCCATATACCGCTCCGGCAGATGCCGTCATTAAAAACAAAATCGCTATAAACCCTCTGATAACAGGCGATTGAAGTATGCTTCCGTCGTTTCCGCGCAAAAGGCCGTCTTCGGGGATCAACCCTGCAGCAAATAGTATAAACCATGCAAGGAAAACAAGCCCGGCTCTTCTCAATCCTTTTTTCTCTAAAGGCGAAGGCTGTACGATTTCTTCCCGCTCGGCGTCGCCTGTATATTTTCCTGTTCGGGGTTCTAACCATTTCACGGTTATCACCGTACCCGTTATCGCAATTAGAAAGGTAGAAGCAGCCATGAAGTAGTAGTTCGCCGTAGGCGTCACATAATAGTCGGGGTCGATGATATGCGCCGCTTCGGTCGAAAGTCCGGCCAATAGCGGGTCAATAGTTCCGATAAGGATATTCGCACTGAAACCGCCACTCACGCCGGCAAACGCAGCCGAAATGCCGACAATAGGATTTCGCCCTAATGCGTGGAAAATAACGCCTGCCAATGGAATTATCAATATATACCCCAGATCGGATGCTACATTAGAAAGAATCCCCGTAAAAATTATCATAAAAGTGAGCGCTCTGGCCGGCGTCTTAACTAACATGGCATTAATAGCGGCTTTGATCAATCCGCTCGCCTCGGCAACGCCGATGCCCAACAAAGCGACCATCACAATACCTAACGGAGCAAACCCCGTATAGTTGTTTACCATTTCGAGCAGGATGCGATGCACGCCTTCGCGCGACATAAGGTTGACAACTGCAATGCTTTCACCCGTCGCAGGATGAGCGCTCTGCCATCCGAAATACGAACAAATAGCCGACAAGACAAGCGTAGCAAGCGCAAACAGTCCGAACAGTAAAGCCGGATGTGGTAGCGCGTTGCCAGCCTTTTCAACGCTGTAAAAAAAACCTTTTTTCCGTATCATGACTGTTATGCTTCATCAATATACTCATTTTTTTACATTTGCTTATGAATTATTTTGCAAAGGAACAAAATAAACAACAGTACACAAAATAATATAAGCATTATTTTGTACTTCTCTCGGCTTAAACTACCTTTGCAGCATTAATCATCATAAAAAGAAATAAAGATGGAACTGATATTAGATTTAAAAAAGCGTTATACTTATGCAGATTACCTGACATGGATGGACGAAGTAAGACGCGAATTGATTGAGGGATTTATCAAACTGTTTCCTGCACCCCGTCCGGTACATGCAAAAATCAGTTATAATATCACGTGGAATTTGGGTGCAATCCTAAAAAAGAACAAAGGCAAGTGTGAAGTATATTATGCGCCATTCGACGTTCGTTTGCCTAAAAACGGCGAGACGGCCTACGATAAAATTTACACGGTAGTACAGCCGGATATTTGCGTGATTTGCGACCTTTCGAAAATTGACGAGCGCGGCTGCTGTGGCGCACCCGATATGATTATTGAAATAATTTCACCCTCGACCGGTAAAAGGGATTTAAACGAAAAGTTTGCGCTATATGAAGAATCGGGCGTAAAGGAATATTGGGTTGTTTACCCCGATTCAAAAGCTATCACTGTTTTCCTTTTGCAGGACGACGGTAAATACGACGCCGGTATTGTTTATGAGTTTGAAGGGCAAGTCCCAATACATATCTTTGATGGTTGCACGATAGACTTGCACGATATTTTCCCATAATTTCTTGAAGACAGAGGTGAAATAACCCTGATAACCAGACCGTATTTGTCGACAACAGAAAGGTCCCCGCTCAATACGGCTCCTATTCGCTAACCGCAACCTTCCTTCCGATGCCGTTATTGAGCGTAACGATGTAGAAGCCGCCCGGCAGTTTGTATTTTGTTTCGCCTGCCTGCAGGATGATATGTTGTTGATGCAGGACGCCGTCGGGCGAATAAATACGTAGGATGCTGCCCGGTGAAATAGTGTGGACATACAGTTCATTTGCAAATGCCCAGATATGGTCTTCTATCGTCGTATCATCCATTTCAATGTCTATCGCCCGTCCACTATGCAGGAAATGGGCATAGTATGTCCTGTCGCCAGTAGAGCCGGCAGGGATGACGACCGACGGTTGCGGCTCGTCACCGTTATCGCCCGTCCAACCCACAAACACATCGTCCACCTTTTCGGGCGCTCCAAGCGTGATGTCAGGTGATTCAATGGTGTAGGAAGATGATGGCAGCGGGGAAGAGGGGAATCGGCCACCATTCAAATGGTAGGTTATCCTGTATGCCTCCGGCTCAAAGTCAGCGCGTAGCGCTACATCGCCGTAAACAATCAGCGTATCAAGCAGCATGACGCCGCTTTGCGCCCGAATCGTCTCGCCGCGCAGAGACCGATAGTCCGCATGGCTCCACCCCGCAAAACGGTAGCCCTCGTCGGGTACGACTACAACGCCTGTGCGGGGCGACGTCCGGTAGTCCAATACCTGTTCCATCGCCTGGTAAATCTTTCCGCCATAACCGGCCGAGAAGGTGACGACACTGACGCCCACACCCTGATGATATGTATAGTTTGTAGGAACGGTGACTCCCCGCACGGTCACCCAGGCCTGATTGGGGAACAGCGGTTGCGAAGCATTGACTCCCTCTTCCGGCGTTGCACGGAAACGAACATGAACCGTATCCATCGAAAGCATCGAAACAGACCAAACAAGCTCGGTACGCATAGGATTGATGCCGACCGTATTACCCGTTGATGACGGGTAGTCCGAATTATTGACGAAGTTAAGCCATGCCGGAAGTGTATCTCTGATTTGCACAATTTCAGTCGACAGAAATGCGTTGATGGCCGTTATCCGGTATTCAACCGTATCACCAAAAAACGTGGCTACCGGATTGGAGTAGAACCCATCGTGGACAATGGAATCGGCAGGTGGAATAAAGAGCGTCGCTTCCTTTTTCATCAGCAGGTGAAGCGCCGGATTGACGACCGGCATTACATTATTGGTCGTATCACATTCGGGCTGATAGGGGAACGTCCCGCTGTCGTTCACCCGCACAATGATGTTCCCCAAAGGCATGAAAGGCGTGATATCCGGGATGCGGACGGTGACATACCCGGTAGAATCGGGCATGATCTGAATGTCGGCGCTGTCGATAGCTATTCTTTCGGCAGAAGTAAACAGTTGAGGTGATAGCGTCTCCCTGTAAAGCGATACATAGACGTGCGGCCCGAGCGCGGCGTCTCCCTGGTTGATGATACCTATCGTAATACTGACGGAATCGCCTGTGACGTCGCAGACCGTTGATAGCGGGTCGGGAACGGCGTCGGGCATCGGCCAGAACAGGCTGCCGGTGTGACTCAGCAGCGTGGGTTGTTTGAGGAAACTGTTAAACGGTCGTTTGCCGTTGGGGAACAGGGTGGAAGGGTTCATCTGGAAACGCGGTACAGTAAGGTCATCGTTGATATTGACGGCATTATAGCTGTACTGGTTCCACACCGAGCGCGCCGGCGCCCACGTACCCGGCACTTCTGAGGTATAAACCCGCAGGTATGTTTGATCGTATGTACTCGAATTGACTTCGTTACCTGTGACGATAATCTGCGCATGGCCGTCGCCGTTGAGGTCGGCCACCACAGCGCCTTCCCATGTGGTCGGGCTGAAACAGGGTACCGAATCCATGGTAATACCCCACATCCCATCCAAAATACGCAACCACCGTTCGTCCCGGTATACGATTTCCTGATGGCCGTCCTGATTAAAGTCGAACATGCACATATACGTTTCCGCCGAACCATCGTTGATAGTTCGTATCCATTTTTGCACAAACCCCGTACCATTGACATTTTGATAACAGGTAATTCTATTGTTGCTGACAACAACCAAATCGGGATAGTCGTCGTTATCCGTATCGCCAGCAAAAACACGCGAGGCAACATGGCCGCTTCCGGGTACGATGATGGGCGCGCCGATCAGACTCGGCACAGGCGTCTGGGTATTCCAAACCAAGATGGCAGGATGCGAGGGCGAAAGCTGGTCGGTACTGACGATGATATCCAAATAGCCGTCTAAATTAATGTCGACTACCGAAACAAAGCCGTCATGATTGAAGCCGGCATATTCGCTTGCCGGCAGTTCGTATAACAGGCTGTAGCTGTTTCCCGCCGTACTGTTCGGGTTGGTGATATGCAGTTTATACACTTGGAATCCAACTACGGCTTCGAGCGTGCCGTCATTGTCCATATCGGCTAACAGATTCATGACAGGCGCCGAGCCGACACGTTTTCCTTTGGGGTCGGTCGGCAGCGTCAGCGCCAGCGCGCCGGTCTCAGCGTTGAAAATTTTGTAGTCGACATACAGCATCACATGGCCGTCGTTATTAATATCGCCAATATTGATAGCCGCCGAGTATGTCATACCTCCCGTTCCGGCGGTAGTCGCCCATTTTTGCGTCCATGCTGCGCCGTTAAAGGTAAAGCATTTCAGGATGCTGTTTGTACCGGTAGAAGTCCCCACAACAGCGAATATATCCGCCGCCGTATTGTTGGGGTTGGTTTTGGCAAAGGCCAGCGCAAGGTCGGGGGGATTATTTCTGGCGCCGGACGTGCCGCCTGCCGAAATTTTATATTTCACCGTAAGGTCGTCATTGAAAATCAAAATCGTATCCGCCCTGCCTTCAGCGTTGGCTATTGATGAATTGTTCCATATCACTACCTCGTTCCTGCCGCAGCCGTCCACATCGCCCACATAAGGCTGGCCGTAGCTGTTCACTATCATTTCACTTTTCAGGTAGTTCGCATCTATCCCCCATTCCGTTGGCGGCGGATCGTCGAAGCAGTCCGCATCGCTGATGTTATCCGGACAATCCGTTACGGTGATAAACACCGAACCCAAGTAAATAGTATCCGCGCAGACCGCGATGTATTCCAACGTGTCGCGTCCGATAAAACCGGCGACTGGGATATAAACGATATCTTTATTTGAATTAACCGATGTGGTAGCCCCGACCTTCGAATCGCCCGTTATGAACAGGTCGATGGCGCTTCGGGGGCAGTGGATCATCGTGTCGTTGCGCAGGACGTCCATGACGGTAGAATCAAAACAGTTGAGCGCCTGCAGGTAGTCGTCCGCCGCCTGCTGCACCGCCATGTCGGCGTTACGCTGACCGTCCAACCGACACTGCGCCTGAAACGGATAGCTGCCTTTATTATCGTTGACGCTTATCCAAATGGAATCTATCGGCAAATATAGTCGCAAGTCTTTAACAGTCAATTCAAAGCACGCCGAGCTGTCGGGCAATAAAGAGGCTGGTATCGAATCGAATGCAATGATATTGGCCGTAGATGCCGTATTGTCCTTATAGACGGTTATATAGACCTGTTCATGCAGGGGGGCGTCGCCGGTGTTGGTGATGCAGCCGGTAACAAGTAACGAATCGCCGTCGAGGACAGTCGATGGCGTTATTACCCATTCAATATTGGGCATGAGCCACAGGGGGTCGCCGTTTTCATTCAAGATAGTCTGTTGTTGCAGGAAATTGTTGTACGGGCGCACGTCGTCGGAAGTTCCGAGTATGCCGTCGTTACCCGGGAATACGGTTGCCGGACTTAACGGAAACCGCGGCACGGTCAGGTCTTCATTGATGTTGGCTGCATTGTAGGCATGTTGATTCCATACTTTGCGCGCCGGCGCCCAAGGGCTCGTTGCGGGATTCGCTGATTTGTAGACGCGCAACGTGCCGACGAGAGACTGTGTAGCCGTCCCCCCGACAATGGTAATCTCGGCCTGTCCGTCGCCGTCCACGTCGGCCACTACGGGATATTCCGCCCTGGTACCGGATGTGTTTGGAAAAGATGACAGGTTGTAAGGCGTAGCAACCGGAAGTCCGGTTTGATCGTCTATCAGGCTGCCGTTGATAATCCGTATGTTCACTTCATCCCGATAAACAATTTCCGAAATGCCGTCCTGATTGAAATCAAACAGGGTCATGCCGGTTTGACCGGAGTGGTCGGTGTGGTTGTACTCCCAGAATTTTTGCAATATAGGATTGCCCGGCACATACTTGTAAGCATACATTTTCAGGTACTGCGGGTCGGTATCTCCATTATATCTGTTCCTGATAAACACGATCTCAGGTCTGCCACATCCATCGATGTCGCCCACAAACGGCCAGCTGCACACCTCTGCGTATGGTATATATTTAGACGCTTTGATGGCGCCGGTAGCCGGATCGACGATGCTTATCAGCGCCTCCCCGTAATTCGGTGCGCCTAATCCGGTACGGTGATGCTGGTAAACCAAATCTAATTTGCCGTCATTGTCCATATCCACGGCCGAGGCCAGTCCTCCGTCATTGTTCCAGAGGCCGCTTGGTACGCCGGCAAAAGCAGGGCGGGGCTGACTGAGTGTTGTTGTTCCGACATCGGGGTCGTCTAAAATGCCCGGTATCGGGAAGGTCAGCGTCCGCTCAAGCGTAAGGGCGGTCAAAGAGGCATTCGGCGTATAAATACTGTTTCCTACAATAAGGTTCAATCTCCCCGTATTAAACAAATCGGCGGCAACGGGTACGCAGTAATGGTATGGCGGATCGGTCGGGGTAGCGCAAAGTAACTGTCCGTTAGTGGAATTAAAGATTTTCCCTTTAATCATGACCTCAGGGATGCCGTCGCCGTCAAAATCGGCAAAACCGGGCGCTGAAGCATCATTTCCCACCTCGCTGTTCGTTGAATGATATACTGCATTGCTTGTCCAGACCAATCCGCCGTTGTAATTATAAGCCCTCAGATACCGGTCTTTTGAAGCCACCACGATCAATACCGTATCTACTCCGCCGATTTTTGTTTTTACAATTCCGTATTTTGTGTAAATAAACCAGTTAAAGGGTTGAGTAGTAATTATTCTCCAGGGCGTGGTAATATTATTCCCTTTAAAAATGGCTATCTCGGAGCAGGTCGCCCCGGCGCCTGTCCCGCCGGTCGGATTCCTGCCGACAAGTATTTCAGGTATTCCGCATCCGTCCACATCGCCCACTATCGGGATTTGGTAGGTAGAAAAAACTTCGTTTGTTGCTCTTGTTTCACTCATGCTCCACGCTTGTGCGACCGGCGGGCCGTAGCAATAAGCGTCGCTTATGTTGTCGGGCATTTTGCGATGAACCATGGTATGAGTTTTGCTGCATCCCAAAACCGTATCCTGAAGTATCAGAGTGATTAATTTCTCGTCATTGCCGCTCCATGTCTCCATAAACAGCGAATCGCTACTTCTCAGCGTCCCGTCTATCAACCATGTATAGCTTACGTTTGCGTCCAAATGAATACCCGGATCGGCGGAATAGGTAACGGTTTCGGCGCCATAGTTGCTTGCGGAAGAAGAAATCAGGCCTGACCCCTCGAAGCGGCGAATCACGCGTGTGGAAGTCGTCACAAGGACAGGGTCGTGGTCGACAACGACGGTATATATGCCCGTATCGGCGGCTAAAATCGTCGCAGTAGTTTGTGTAGTACCATCGGGTAATGTCCACAGATAACTCAGGGCATATCCCCCGTCGAGGGTGATCGGGTCGTCGCTGCACGCATAAGTAGTGTCGGGCAGTTCAAAGGTTCCGAATTGCGACAAGTAGCCGAAAAAAGTCATGTTATTCGTTCCATTATTTGAGCCGATATATCCTAACGAAAATTTACTGTTGGGATTGGATATGGTAAGCGCTCGCGAATCACTACCCAATGTGTTTTTCAAAGTATCTAATGGAAAACGCGCATAACTCCATTCCGGTACACCGGGTACAGTGTCATAAGCGCCTATAGTCAACGGATAAGGATAGCCGATACTAAACGTATCCGGCGGATTGGTACCGTAAGTGATTGTAAAATCATCGTGCGTACCGGTTTTAAAAACTATAAATGCGTTATGATTCATCGCGCTGATTTGAAGAAAATTGACCGAATTTTGCGCAATGGAATACATACTGGGCAGCAGCGCCGCTCCCAATTCGTAATCGCCTGATCGCTGGTAACAATAAATAGGTTCGCTCGCTTGGATATAGACTGCATTGACGGCGGTAGGAATCATATACGAGACAGCATCGCCTGCCTGCAAATTGGTTGCAATGGGCGAGGGCGTTCCGGAAGTGTTGACGGAAATATTCGTCCCGTTTACTGTCGCCACCATAATCACCCGTTCCTTGTTTGTATTCGTACCGGTCAAATAACCTTTTGCTACCACATAACATTTGCCAACGCTTGTTACCGGGACGATTTGGTCGCCCGAAGTATCGCCGTTTACCAAGTCTTCAATAACCGTTACAGCAATGGGGTTCGTCGCCGTAATGCGTGTTCCAGCCAACGAAGGCGAACCTCCGGTTTGGGGGTTGGTAGAATGGACTGTATCTTCCATGATTTTTAACGTTTCCCCCCTGTAGAGCGTATCCCTGATGGGGCTCCCTGCCAGCGATACCGTCCAGGAAGAGGGCGATGTCATGATTCTAACTGCCGCTTTCGGATAGACAGTTACCACCGTATTATCTTCTGTGGCCACAATATCAATCTGGTCGCAAGCGCCAGCGTAAGAGCCTGTCACGTCATGATGATCCGGAGGCCCCGGCTGCATGGGAACATAAAAATCCGTACCTAAAGCCGACCGGCCTTTCAGCGTGAAGATGTCGCGCGAATCGGGATGATTGATCATATAATAGGCCGTTACCGGAACATCGGAAGTGATATGTGTGCCATATTGCGTAACGTTACCGGCTGTAAGTCTGGAATTTTCGATTTGTTTTACTGTGGCCAGGTTTCCATAGTCGATTTTGTATATCTGTCCAGGGGCAATGGTATTGGTATAGGTGATCGGCGTTCCACCGTTATAATGATAAACCTGCACATTGGCCGGCTGGGGCGAACCATTGGAAATGGCCAGAAAAGAAGGCACATTCAATGGATAGGTGGCAACTACTTGTTCCGACGCATGTGGCGCAACAAACCAGAACTCCGTATCCTGCGCCGTCAGGTTGGCGGTTGCCGTCAAAAAAACCAAGCCTGTAACCAA
>Ga0099364_10005830_pt1 | contig 18131 bp, 20 predicted proteins | sample TergutTh196P3_FD_73070 | JGI IMG/M metagenome (GOLD analysis project Ga0099364, IMG submission 73070) | Microcerotermes parvus P3 segment gut microbial communities from Pointe-Noire, Republic of the Congo - Th196 P3 | ecosystem: Host-associated > Arthropoda: Insects > Digestive system > Gut ...
CGCATTGAGTAAAATTTATGACGTGCCTCCCAAAGATATGAGCAGCGACATCAAAGAATTTCTCAATGATGCCGCGGCAAAAGGGATTATTGTAGAGCTATGAATATAAAAACCGCATATTTCGAGATAACCAATCAATGCAATTTGAATTGTATTACTTGCTATAACCGTTCGGGAGCAAACAAAGAACGATTGGAAATATCGCCCGAAAAGTTGAGAACGGGTATAGAAATTTTATCTGTGTACGGACTTTCACGGGTGCTTATATCAGGAGGAGAGCCGACGCTTCATTCAGATTTTGACATGATATTAGAGCTTGTCGGCGAATACCCGTATTTATCTTTCGGTATTGTTACAAACGGCACTGTATATAATCAAAAACTGATTGATATGCTGAATACACGAAAGAATTTTACACTGCAAATCAGTCTTGACGGTTCTGATGAACAACAAAACGCCAAGACAAGGGGGAGCGATAATTTCAACAGGACAATAGAATTTGCGCGTCAGATACGCAGTGAATATAATAAGCCGCTTTTGAAAATGGTTATATCGCAAAATAATATAAATAATATAGAGAGTTTTTACCGTTTGGCGGTATCGCTGAATTTTACGCCTGAATTTGCGTTTGCAAACCGTTACGGAAACGCTTGCGATAACTGGAAAGATATATGCGTTTCATCACAGCAGAAAGTAAAAATAATCGGTCAGATTGATTTATTAAACAAAGAACTCGGCGTAAATGCGTTTTTGCCTTTATGCACGATGGGTTGTCCGTATGCCGAGGATATGAAAGACCTTTCGCTGTGTATTAAAACAGACGGTACAATTCAACCGTGTTCGACATTATACGATTCAGAATATAAACTCGGCAATATCTTTGATTTTGATGAGAGCTGTTTTAATCGGCGAATTATATATATTTCTGAACTTGCGGCGAATCGCAGGGGAATTGACTACGGATGCGGCAAATGTATAATGCGAAATAATAACTGCGGCAAAGGCTGTATGGCAATCGCTCTTTTGATAAACGGGGATATACTCGCCGATGACGGCGGTTGTGACTTCAGGAAAAAACAATTTGTAAGTTTTAATCTGCGGGATATACGGAAGTAAATATTTATGGATATGGAAAATACAGTAATCGAGATACTTGCGAATATTTTGGACAAAAAATCTGATGAAATACGCTCGTTAAATACCGACGAGCCACTCGGGCAGCACGGTCTTGAATCAATACGGTTTATCAGGTTTATTGTGGAAATGGAAGAAAAATTTGATATTGAAATATCTGACAGTGACCTTGATATGGATAAGTTCGCCGACTTGGGAAAAATATATGCAATGTTAAAAAAATATTTGCATGAAGATAAAATAAATTATGATTCAGTTATAAAATGTATAATCACGGACTGCGACAACTGCCTGTGGGGCGGTATTGCCGCCGATGACGGCAGTGAAAATATAATTATCAACGGAATATATATTAAATATCAAAAAATGCTCACAGAAGCATATAATAAAGGTGTTTTGCTCGCGTTATGCAGTAAAAATGACGAAAAGACAGTAGATGGCTTATTTGCTTCTCGTTCTGATATGATTATCAAGCTTGAATATATTATAACCCAAAGAATAAACTGGAAAGAAAAGCATAAAAATATCGAAGATATTGTCAGTGAATTGAATATAGGCTTGGACAGTATATTATATATCGACGACAGCGAGAGAGAATTGTTTTGGATTAACCAACAACTCCCCGACGTTAAAACTATTCTGTTTAATGAAAAAAATATAGATGAAATAGAGCGCGTCATATCAAATATATCCGCAAATCTGACGGAACGTACTCAACTATACAAACAAGAGAAAAAACGTGAGGCAAGTAAAAGTTTATATAACAATATTACGGAATATTATGCTTCTCTCAAAACTTCTCTCACCTTTAAAAACGCCGATAAAGGCGATATAGACAGGCTTGTTGAGTTATCATACCGCACAAATCAATTTAATCTCAACGCAACGAGATATTCAGAAGAAGATATAGATAAAATACTTGAAAACAACGGATATGAGATAATCACGCTGACGGCGGACGATATATTCGGCACACTGGGATTATGCGCGTTCTGCGTTATAAGATATGAAGATAAAGTTGCCTTAATCGAGGGCTTTATGATGTCGTGCCGAGTGTTCGGGCGGTATTTTGAAGATATATTTCTCGCGCAGGTAAAAAAAGCCGCGCTGAAAAAATCTTGTCAACGCCTGATTGGCTTATATACTCCCACAGAAAAAAATAAGCGTTTTGCGGATTTTTATTCGTCGCTTGAATTAAACAACAACGGGAATATTCCGTTAGAATATTTTTCGGAGGTAACATGGATAGATTAAGCGGCGAAGAAATAATTTATAATATACGGTTGATTGCAAAAGACTTGCCGCTTGAGATAACTGCGGAACAATCCGACGAATTTTTTGATATTCTGATGTCGCACAACTGTCAATATTTGATATGGAAAGCAAAACTGTCCGCCGCCAATAAAAAACTTGCTTTATATAAAAGCCTGATTGCGCGCAATAAATCCGTAGTACAGGAACGATACAGGGTGTGCGTCCCTCTCTTTAACAGTTTAGAGCAAAGAAAAATTTCGTATGCCGTATATAAGGGCGCGGTTTTATCCGTGGAAGCTTACGGCGAGCCGTATTACAGAAAGTCGTTTGATATTGATTTGCTTGTCAGGAAAGAAAACGCGGAAGATATAAAGAAAATTTTATATGACATAGGTTTTGTCCAAGGCAGGATTAAAGACGGAGTTGTCATGCCTTATACAAGAAAAGAACTTATATTTCATTCATCAATGACCCACCAAGCCGCGCCGTATGTTATAAAAACTGAATCAGATATTTGTCCTTTCGTAAATTTAGACATAAATTTTGATATTATGTGGGGCGAATCTGATATAAAAATAGCTATGGACTATATTTTAAGCCAAACCGAATTGTTAATTTTTTACGAAATAAATATTAAAAAACTTTCTTTGGTTATAAATTTTATCGCCGTATGTCTCCATCATTATAAAGATACAAATTCTATATATCAGTTATATAACGGAAAGTTAAAACTATGTCTTTTTGTTGATATTTATTACTGTTTGAAGAGCAATTCAAATGACAATATTTCACCTGAAATACTTAAAGACTTGTGCGAAAAACTCAATGTTTCAAAGTATATATACTATTGTATCTATCACGCATATCTCATATTCAACGATGAATTTTTATTGCCCTATATTAAAGCGTTAAAATCTTCCGACGGTGAATTTTTGATTGATAAATTCGGGCTTGATGAGAGAGAGCGTAGAGCATGGAACCGTAATTTTTTCGACAGATTATTTGACGAAGATTTTCAGCAAAATTTTGCGTCGCGGCTTGACAATAAAGATATGCAAAAAATAAAAATCAACTCGGATATGATGTTATGAAAATAAATTATTTAAAAAGTTTTCAAAAACCTATTGACAACTCATAAAAAATATGTTTTAATATATATAATGTATTATCATTTTTTAAAAATTATATATTAAAATGCAAGTAAAGAAGTGTGAAAAGATGATATATAATAAAGAAGCAGCTTGTGTATATGATACCATTTTTTATTGTATGCTTGATTTTAGCAGAGGAAGTTATGAAAAATATTATGAATCGACTTTCGGTTTAAAAAATCCTCTTCAATACTATGAAAGTGTAAAAAAAGAATTAGCTCTCTCCCCCTCTCAAGAGCTTTATCCTTTCTTTTTTAGAAGCGGCAAAGAATGGTGTTTTTTATCACAATATCATTGGAATGAATTTAATAATTTTAAAGATTCATTTTACGATTTTATTAATAAAATAAAATCAGATAAAAATATAAAAAATGCTGTATATATTTATTACTTAAAAAATATATATAACGAAAATACATTGCCGATTAATAATCCATCTGAATTATTCAATGAATTGTTCAATTCAAAATTGGAACCCGATATTATCCGTTATTTGATAAGTATATACTACGACTTCGATAAAACAATAGTCAAATTAATTGAGTATTTGCAGCGTGTTTATGAAAAAATTTCACAGTTGCATATTAATTCGTTTTCGACTATAGACGACGTTGTAAAAAAGTATTCCTCAAAAAAAATGCTGAATACTATCTCAGAATATTGCAATTTAAACGGTGATATAGAATTTACTAAGCAAAATATATCAATAAGCCTGATAAACACATATCTTTTTTTGTGGCAGGGAAATAAACATGATAAATATTTTTTCATATTGGGATTAAGTGCAGATGATATTATGAACAGTATCATTTATTACAGAAATATTACCCCGGAATGGATTGGGACAATAACATCGCATCCTGTAAAAAAAGAAATTTTAGAACATCTGTTACAAGCCAATTATTCCGCTACACAACTTTCTGAAATACTATTTGTATCAAGGCAAACAGTCAATTTTCATTTATTGGAATTAAAAGCCAATATGTGTATTCAAATAGTGGAAAAACGCGGATTAGAATTGTTTTATTCGATTAATTTCAACTTTTTTGAAGCTGCACATTCTATAATGAACAATTATTTAAGTAAGTTTGTAAAATCAAAAAACAAATAATAAAATTTAAAGGAGGGTGTATCTCATATGTATAACATACATGAAAAAAATTTAGCAGATAAAAAACAAATGAATGAAAAGAGTTTTACTGACAAAAAACAATGGTCTAAACCTAAATTTATCACAGTTACCGCAAATGAAATAAAAGAACACATAGAAGTATCGGCGAAATCATGGTTCGGCGGAGGTTGCTTAGGCGTAGGAAGATAAAAACTGCTTAAAAGTGTTTTAAAAATCCATAATTCGTTTGAAGTAAATGAAGTGACCTCAAAAGCCTAATGTGTAAATAAAATCAAGCATTTAAAAGGGAATGTATTCTGTAATTAACAGGGACCATTCCTTTTAATTTGTCTTTGGGTATACTTTTTCTTTAGATGTCACTCCATACGACTATAATATATGGCAATCGCTTAAAAAATAATTGATGGTAATTTATGTTGTTTTGCAGGGACGACCGCCCTCGGTCGTCCGTGAAAAATTCTATGTGTTCGTCCGTTAAATTCAAACCCATGTATTCATTCGTTAAATTCAAGCCCATAAAATCCAGAATATTATTAAAATCTGCGGACGAACACAGTTCGTCCCTACGGTTAATCGCCTAATAATTGTAAAATATTAATGCAAAATTTTTTTATAAGCTTGCCATCGCTATAATATCTTAATCTTGACAAGACAGGAGATAAGATGATATAATAATCATCAAAGGATTTATCTTAAATTCTGAATAATATTAAATAAGGGTGATTAAATTGGGTCATATTTATAAACTTATCGGCTGTGAAATAATGTTCAGGGAAATATGCTTGTGCGCGTCGAGAAGCAGCAATATAATCGACTTGCAGTTTATGCCGAAAAATTTGCATGATATCGGCAAAGAGAAAATGTCGGCGGCATTGCAGGAAGAAATTGACAAAATTGACGATACCAGTAACAGATACGAAGCCATACTTCTCTGCTATGGTTTGTGCAATTACGGCATTGCGGGACTACATTCAAAAATACCGTTGGTTATACCAAAAGCGCACGATTGCATAACTTTGCTTTTGGGTTCAAAAGAAAAATACAAAGAATATTTTAATAATAACCCGGGTACTTTCTTCAAGTCAACGGGCTGGATAGAAAGAGATGCAAACCCAAATGCAACAGGCGACAGCATTACTTCGCAACTTGGTATTAATATAGATGAAAATTCTGATGATTACGACGACGAAACTATAGAATATTTGAAAGAAATGCTCGGAAACTGGGTTAAAAATTACTCTAAGTATACATATATTGATACCGGGACGGGAAATTTTGATTTACATGAAAAATACAGAGAATCAGTATCGGAAGAAGCTAAAGGCAGAAACTGGGAATTCGAAAAAATTATCGGCGACATTAGCTTGATACAGGAATTGATGGACGGCGATTGGGATTCCGATAAATTTTTATTTGTTCCGCCTTTAAATAAAATATCAGCCGCATACGGAGAAGATATAATATTGTGCGAGAGTTTATAAAATATTTGTACTAAAATGATAATACATCTGTATAAAATTTCGAAAAATTTATAATTTTTTAAGAGGGGTAAATTTCATGAACGGGAAAACAAATTGCATATATTACAGCGAATACGGAGCCGTCGGCGACGGCGTAACAGACGATTTTGACGCAATCATTAAGACGCATAATGCGGCAAACGAATCGGGACTTAAAGTATGCGCGGATTCAGGCGCGGTATATTATATCGGCAGCGTGGAAAAAACAGCTTTGATACAGACAGATACAGACTGGGGTAACGCTAAATTTATTATTGACGATTCCAAGTTAAAAGTCGAAAACCGCAACAGTCATTTATTTATTGTTTCATCTAAGTTGCCGTCAGAGAAAATAACAACCGTAAAAACTCTCAGAAAAAATCAAGAAAAAATTGATTTGTCGCTTCAACATAACTGTTTTATATCCGTAAGCGACAATACGACGATGCGATATATCCGTGAGGGATTAAATCAGAACAACGGCTCGTCGCAAACTGATGTATTTGTTGTCGATAAAAACGGCAATATAGATACGAAAAACCCAATTATATGGGATTTTGGCAATATCAGTTCAATGACGGCTTATCCGATTGACGATAAAACGCTGACTGTAAGCGGCGGGTATTTTACAACTGTCGCAAATCAAGCCGAATCCAAATACACATATTATTCCCGAGGCATAGAAATAAGGCGTTCAAATGCAGTAATCGACGGAATATATCATGCTGTCACAGGCGAAGGAGAACACGGCGCGCCATACGGCGGATTTATTTCGATATCAAACTGTTCGGACGTGACGATGCAAAACTGTATGCTTTCGGGGCATAAGACTTATAGCACCATAGGCAGTGCAAACGCACCCGTTACAATGGGTACATATGACATAAACGTAAACAAGTCCACAAATGTTACATTTAAGAACTGCAAACAAGTAAACGATATACATGATACAAAAATATGGGGAATTTTCGGCTCGAATTATTCAAAAAATATTATGTTTGACACGGTAATATTTTCACGTTTTGACGCGCATATGGGCGTTGCTAACGCGACAATAAAAAATTCAATACTCGGATATATGGGAGTTCATCTCATAGGCTGCGGCGTATTTCTGATAGAAAACACCAAAGTTTGCGGCTATAATTTCATAAATTTGCGCGGCGACTACGGAAGTACATGGGAGGGCGACGTAATTATACGCAACTGTGAATATCTTCCGCGTAACGGTGTGCCGTCTGACGCTGTTTTGATAGGAGGCGGAAATTCCGGTCAGCATGATTTCGGATATACTTGCTATATGCCGAAAAAGATTACGATAGACGGTCTTGTTATTGATGACAGCAATCCGACAGAGGGATATCGCGGACCCAAAATTTTCGCGACATTCAATAATAAATATATCAATGACGAATACAAAGAAAAATATCCGTATGTGATAACCGAGGAAGTTAATGTTAAAAACATGACAAGCAAAAGCGGCAAGCCTTGTTTTATCAGCGATAATCCGTATATGTTCAGAAACGTAAAGATAACAGGGGAATAGTCTGTAAAAATATTTTTTGCAAAGCTGTGTTAGATAATATGTATTGATATGCAGGAAATTTATAATAAGCGTGTAAGAAAAACACCCGCACCGAAAGCCCTCTTTCGTAAAGAGGGTGGCACGAAGCGTAGCGAGTGACGGGTGTTTTGTCTATTTTATTGATTAACGTAGAAAATTTATATTTTGTGCGGGAGGATATAATAAATGTTAAAACAAATTACCGATAAAGAACTTTTCGGCACTGACGGATATAATGACAACGAGCCGTATAAAGCAGTTCGAGTTGTACTGTTGGATGATAAAAATTTAGTGGCGGTTTTATATCTTGCTAAACTTAATTTTTATACGCTCCCCGGGGGAGGTATTGAAAAATCTGAAACTGTGGAACAAGCATTGGCGAGGGAAACGCAGGAAGAAACAGGTTGTTACAGCGAAATAGTAAGTAATCTCGGAATAATTGAGGAAAACAGCATAACATATAATTGGTCAGGTATATCTACTTGTTTCATTGCTAAAACGAAAGGGGAAAAAGGGTTGCTTCATTTGACACATGAAGAAGTCGAAGAAGAAACCCAAGTACAATGGCACGAATTACATGAAGCCTTAAAAATAATAACGAATCAAAAAAGCAATAAATCAACTTCACCCAGAAATGAAAGAGAAGCTGCGATAATGAAATTTATCACGGAAAGAGATATTATTTTGTTGAATGAAGCGATAAAAGTATTGAAAGTCTAACTACCACTAAAATTTCATTTATTTCATTTTTAATTTTTCTCAAACTTCACTGAAAAACGCACCTATAGTCTGCCCATGCCATTTAGTGGTTCTCATTATAATCGGCAATCAACTTTGACGCACGTTTTTTCAGCCTGCTGCCGCCTGTGTTCTCCAACAGCGGTGGCATACCAAAATACAGCGGCGGTCTGCCGTAATCTCCGACAGTTTCAGGCAAATACGATGCTTTGAACACACATTCCGTCAGTATTACATTTTCTAAAATATCGACATTATAAACCCAGCACCGAAAAATATAACCGTTGCAGATATAATAAGAAACCTTCTTTTCAGGCAGAAGCCCGCATTCTTCAAGAGAACTAGCGATTTTAAGACTTTTATGCCAGATTTTAACTCTGTCCCTGTGAGGTTTTTCACCCTTGCAGTATTTTAATATTACCCTCGTGCTGATTATCGCCGCGCTCATCAGAATAGTTTGCGTTTCATTAAAGCAGTTTAAATAATCGACATGAGGGGAAATATTCACGAAACGTTTAATTTTATGATTATATCGCTTGACATTCGGCTCAACATCGTTTAACACTTCATACTCATCGTTCAAATAACGGGTCAGAAAATTGCGGACGCTTTCTATTTTGTAATTATCTTTTTGCTTATACTCCCTGTTATTCGGAGCGAAACTCTCCGGATATTTTTTTAGTATTTTCTTCACTCAAAACCTTCTTTATTTCATTTGTATTCGGCATATGAAACGTATAATCGCGGTTGATACGCACAATATAATAGCTTGTTTTTGCCTTTTTATTTGCTTGTATGTGCCTTATATTAGCATTACCGTTGAGAATCATCTTTACAAGTACGTTGTTTTTCAGGGCATATAATTCTGATATCTCGTCCGAGAGATTATCACGAGATAATCCATCTACACATTTATTGCGTTGTTTCTTTAAGCCGAGTATATAATGGTTCAGGAAATAAAGCTGTTTGGCTATTTCCATTTTGTGTACCTTAGTTTTATAAATCTTGTTACTGTACATAGCAATATCCTTGTTATTAAATAAAATGTTTTTGAATTTTTGCTTTATTTTTTATTTTTTTTGCACTAACAATCATTAAAGGCAGCTTGCAAACCTTTTGTTTGTTATAATAATTATTAAAACACAGTACATTATTTTATAAAAATTATATCATAAAAAAATAAATAAAGCAAGTAATGTCCGATTGAAAAATTGTAAATTTTTCGGCAAAATCTTGACTTCTTACAAGATTTTATGTATAATAGAACACATGAGTTAAAAAATATTTTTTGCGCTGGCTGTGATGTCGGCGTAGATGTGGTGTTATTTATATAATATACATTAATTGGGGGTATAAATAATGAGTATAAAATCTTATCAAGAAACTCAAGAGTCTGCTAAATATGTACAGAAAGTTAAAGCACGTCAACATGCAATAATTAAAAAAATGGCTGCTAATATATCAATAATTGTTGAAGGCAATGAACATTTTAAAATTAAAACTTTAGAAGCATTAAGCCTAATTCAATATAAAGCACCACAAAAATATGATACTGTTATAAACTATATAAATAAAATTAAGCAAGGCCAAAAAAGTTGGTGGTCTGAAAGTAATCTTATTGAGAAAACATTTGTATTCGCTGCACCCACATATTCGGCAGTAACGGAATGGTATGCCTATTCGATTGTTCATGATTCATATCATTCGAAATTATATCATGATTATCGTAAAATACACAAAAGCAGCAGCGTTCCGGATAATATTTATTCAGGCGAAAAAGCAGAATATGCCTGTTTAGAATATGGGATTTTATTTCTTGAAGAAATTAATGCAGATAAATATTTGATAGAGCATTGCAAAGCTCACAGAACGGTTCGTTGGTGGAAAAATGAAAACAAAGTCACTTGGTAATATCTTGCAGTATAAGCATATACCCGTGTAACGTAAAAAACCGCATCGCTCCTTGAAAAATTGAGATTATCTACAGCACTATATAAAATCTAATATAATAAAACACGCCTCTGCGCGTTCTCGTTCGTAAGAATACGCAGAGGCGTTTTTTATGTTCAAAAGGGTCGTATTTTATTTCCTTGATTTTCAATATTTTTGCAAAAATTCCAAATGTGACAGTATTTCAGGACGCTCAATATCTTCTGCAATAACAAGAAAATCTTTATCGCCTGTTACAAGGACATCTCCATTCGGCACGAAGCGCTTTAATCATATTAACAACATCATCAACATCTTTTAATCCGAGCCTTTCGGCTTCGCCTTCAAATGCCTTTTGTGCATTTTCAAATGCAAGCATAGTTGGATTAACAATGGTATATTTGCCGTTTTCTTCTACAAAAGCGACTTTGCCGCCGTCTTGCAAATTTAATTGTTTTCTGATGTTTATCGGGAGAGTTATTTGCCCCTTTGAAGTAATTTTTGCAAATTCCATATACTTAACCTCTTTATAAAATTTTGTTTATTTCTTTCTTTATATCAAGGGTGTTTCAAATATCGCAAATCAAATTTTATACCCTCTTTTGATACTAATATATCCGCTAAATTTTTATCGTCAATTCTTTCTTCACCATAATAACATTCAATAATATTTGTATCTTGTTCTACATACCAATGCTCTGTTACCGGACTTGTCGAATATAAATATTTTTTAAACGCTCTGTCCTTATCACTGTTATCTTCGCTCCAAACTTCAACTATTAAATCAGGGTAGCCCGCAATTCTTGTTTCCTTATCGTTCTCTATATATGTATTATTTTTAAATAACATAAAATCAGGCTGAACATATTTTAGATTATTTATAATATGCTCTTTAAAATATTCTGCATTCTCCACAGCGGCCGCATCTATTAAATTTATTAAACCGGGTTCAATTTTTTCACCGCTGTATACCAAGCTGCAGCTGTCAGGGATTACCAATAATTCTTTAGCTTTAATTTTCCCCCAAACTTCACTGAAAAACGCGCCTATAGTCTGCCCATGCCGTTTAGTTGTTCCCATTTCAAAAATATTATCCATATAAAAAATCATTCCCTTCTGTCTTTATCTTGATTTTTCCGTCATCTATTGATTTTATTATACTAAAAACAAACGGTTTTGTCAACTGTTTTATAAAATTTGTCTGCTCTTTTTAAAATATAATGTTGACTTAATTAAAATTTTATGATATTATAATTATGGAGTAAAATTAATTAAAAAGAAAACAGGAGAAAAAATATCATGAAACAAAACATCAAAAAATCAATAACGGTTTTTATTCTGATCTTTATCTTTGCAATGTCCGCTTCAGCGGCAATTCTGCAGATTGACACAGCCAATTTAACGGCGGATAACTGGCAGAACAACCCCAACGAAGGCAATCCTGCGGGTCATCATGTTTTCACGCCGCAGGACGCGGTCGCCGTTTCCCCTAATATGAACAGCCCCGATGCGACTATTGTAAGCAGATGGACAGGCACCATAAGAGCAGACGATGATGAAAATGTTGTGGGTACCCGGGTTATAATAGACGGTTCTTCAACAAACAGTTTTACCATTCCTTTTGTTGAATTGGTAAATATCGAAAGCATGACTATGAAAATGAATCATGACGAGCGCGGATATTTCTTTAAAATGTTCACATCAGCCGACGGAACCAACTGGACAGAAATAACAAACATATCATCAGGTGCAGAAAGAGGCACTCTTGAAACCAGTTATGACGCTGAAGGTTATTTCGGCGGTCCGGCGGTCAGCGGAATATGGAAAAGCAACTCCGCCGGCGGTTTCAGCGATGATATTGACCCTCTTACCATCGCTTTCGCGGCGCCCACGGCTCCCGCTGCGTTTTTAAAAATAACATTTTACGGGCACGACGGAGCAAGGGGCGACTGGGAAGCTACAGATGGCTCACAGTGGATGGGTTTCAACAGCCTGACTGTATCGGGGAACATCGCGGCTGCCGCCGATGAGCCTGAAACTGCGGAAATTACAGAAGAAACAGAATTTGAAGCTCCGCCGGTTGCTCCGTCACCGGCACCGGTACCCGCTCCGATAACAGCCGACCCGATCACGCTGATAATTATAGGCTCGCTAATCTCTGCGGCGGGCGCGGTTATTATAAAAAAACGTTAAGACTTGATTACATGAATCCGCTGAAATACTGTCATATTTACATGGCAGTATTTCTGCTTTTATTTAATTTTTCAGAACGAACAGTGTTCGTCCGTGATTTTCGAATGTACGATTGAAAAATTGTAAATTTTTCGGCAGAATCTTGATTTCTTACAAGATTTAATGTATAATTAGAACGCATGAGTTAAAAATATTTTCTGCGCCGACTCTGCTGTCGGCTTGGATACGGTAGTATTTATATTATTGGGGCAGGGGACGCCATACATCTTGTCCTTACAGTGATACGGAAAATTTATAAAATGGAAGGCGGGAGAAAATGATACTATGGTTTAAATGTTTGCCCAAAAAAGAACTTGATAATTTCGATAATTCTTGGAAACCACTTATCGTTTCTGCGTACTTTAATAAACATTATATGAAATTCGTTTATTTACTGCAATCACTTTTGGCAGTAGCATTGATTTTTTGCTATTTAAATGAGATAATATATTTTAATATATTCCTTGTTATACCAATATTCTTAATTCATGAATTACTTCACATAATAATCGTGTTTCGTTTGGGTGATGTAAGCATAACTTCTAAAAGCGGATTTATCTGGATAAGCAGTAACGCTGAAATGACAAAACTACGCCGATGTCTTTTTACTTCCTTGCCAATTATAGCCTTATCTTTAGCCCCATTTCTTTTGTCTTTATTCTTACCGGAAATACGATATTATTTAATATCTGTGGCTTTTATTAATTTAGTTATATCTTCGTTTGATTTGATTTGGTCAGTAATAATTTTATCTAAGCCGCGCACTTCGTTATTTTGCGCCGGATATTACCGTAGCAGAAAATAAGCAATATACTTTTTCAACGGACTGTTTTCCAGCGATTTGTATATTTTCTTTTTGAATTCTTCCAGAACCTGTATCCTGTCATCGTTTTTTACTGTCAATCCGGTTTTGTCTATCCCTAAAATATTACACATATTTTCAACGCAGAAAAACGCCGTGCGCAAATTATCTTTTTCAAGCCCTCCCATAAACAGCGGCGCACCGCCGTCAAGCTCGATTATTTTGTTATACTTTTCAAGCAGTACCATATCTTCCGGGGTGTTTTCGTTTTCCCCGGCAGCAAGTAATTGGTCCAGTTCAGCTTCGGTATTAACCGAAGCGAGCGTAACATTAAGCAGAGGATTCGTACCCGGATAACGCAGAGCTTTGACTGCGATATCATCATCCGGCTCAAACCCGAAAATTTCATTGAAATCCGCCAAATTGTTAACGGTGTTAAACGGTATGCCGTATTGTGCCCATACCATAGGTTTCATCGCGACAAACGAAGAACTGCCGGTATATCCTTCAAATGATTTTTCAAATTGGCGGTTATGGAAATTATACGCGGTCATAATTATTTCAAACTCGGGGAATTCGTCGGCAATTTCTCTGGCTAATTGATGGTTATGGCAGGAAAACCCGAACATCCCTATATCCCCCGCTTGTTTCTTTTTCATAAGCAAACCTACAAGATCGGCGCATTTGCCGCGGTGGTATTTTTCCTCTATAGCGTTGACCATAAATGAATCAAAATAATTTCCCGGCATAACCGAAAGCCGTTTGTCCAGATATTTGTTAAAATATTCACATTCAGACATACCAAAAGCCTCCGAGCCGGAAAAAGCTCCGAGTACCATACCGTTTACATGGACACCGCCGCGCAGTCCCGAACGCGCTAAAGTTTTACCCAGCATCTCGGCTTCGTTGTACCAAGTGGAATCAAAATACGTTATCCCGCAGCTCACCGCTTTTTCTGTTAAGCGTGTGCGCGAAACCAATTCGCTTTCTTCAATCGGTCCGTAAGTCTCTTCAAACTGCCCATACTCAAAATGCCTGTAATGCCCGCCGATACCCATGACCGATACTTTTTTACCGCCGCATAAACTTGTCTGACGCATAATTTAAATTCCTTTCTTCCTTTAACTTATAAATTCACACCACTATCGCTTTTTTCGTTTTTTCGGCGGATATTTCCACAGGAACATCTTGAGTTTTCACGAAAAATGGCTTTAAATCTATTTCTGATTCGACATGAACGTCACCGGTATAATAACTGTTTTTTACAACTATTTTTTTACCGTTCAAGCGATAAGGCTGAATAAGAGAACCATCTACATCTTCAAGTGCTTTTTCTTTTTTTAGCCCGGGTATATTTTTTTCTAAAGCGGCGCACTGCCTAAAAAAAACATCTTCATCAGGCATATTGCAAACACTATACACAAAATCTAACATAATTAAACCACCTATTCCAATCCTAAACTCTTATTAATGGATTTCCTTGTTGTTTGAGAACTTCTAATAATATCTAAAAATAATTTGTCTCCCGTTAAACCATATTTTTCTTTTTTATATTTTACTAAATCTTCAAATGTTCCTACCGGTTCATGCAGCGTAAGATGCTCCGCTTCTTTCCTGTCCAACATCATACTTCTTGCGGTTTTTATATTTTCTTTTCTTAATTCAAAGGCTTGCCTTGCCTGATGTTCCAACGTTTTTGTTTGGTCAATCAAATCGGGAATTTTAATGTTATGTTCACTAATGTTAATCTCGCGTTCAAGCGGCATAAGATTGCGAAACCGTGATGTATTCGGTTTTATCGACAAATTTTGTTTGTCTCCGTTTTTCGAACCATTCTGTAGGGTCGGGCTTCCATGCCCGACCGCGAAACAAAGAAAAACGTTGATTTTATCGGCGGTACGGCATGGAAGCCGTACCCTACATTACAAATCGTTTCGCAATCATTATTTTATTAAATCATATCATAAAAAAATAAGTAAAGCAAGCAATGTCCGATTGAAAAATTGTAAATTTTTCGGCAAAATCTTGACTTCTTACAAGATTTAGTGTATAATTAAAACGCATGAGTTAAAAATGTTTTCTGCGCCGGCTGTGATGCCGGCGTAGATACGGTTTAATGAATATTATGTGAGGTATTTATGAGAAAGATTTTTGCATTTTTAACAATCTCTTTAATTCTAATACTAACCGCTTGCGGAAACGATGTTTCGTTTGATGATTACCCTGTATATGATGTAACAATTAACAATGAGTTAAACTGCGTTGAGTTAAATTACAACGGGATAGTTTATCGTCCATACGGAATTTTCAACAACAATTCGTTTCGCGGAAACTTAATCGGTGTTCGCAGCGACCGTGAAAGTGATACAGACCCCTACGGTAAAATATACGAAGTAAAAGGTTATGATTCAAATGAATGGATTGCGGATTGTAGCGATGGGTTTATGAGCGGAGGCGATGTGTTATATAAAGCTGTTGATATAACAGATATTCCGGAGGAATTACAAGAATTTAAGGAATACGACTAATAACTTCAAAAAAACCGGGGCAGATACGCTTTATGCGCTTCAAGCATCTCATCAAAACAAGCCGCAGCAGCGTCAATATCACCGACCAGCGGGTGAGATGCAAGCGCGCGCAGCGCGTCGTCTCTGCTGCCGTCCATCGCGGCTTTGACTGTATAACGCTCATATGTTTTAAGCGTGCGCATCATGGATTTTATATGCCGGCTCACGGGCGCTTTAAGGGGCAGGGGCGAAGCGCCGTTTTTATCCACCTTTGCGCTTATCTCCACCGCGTCGTCCGCTTCCATAAAATCAAGCGCGTTTTTGTTTAAAATATTTACCACATGCACGGCTCCGCCGCCGTTCCAAAGGGATTCGGCAAGGGAAACCGCAACCTCCGAATACATCGCTCCGCCCCGTTTTGACAATTCTTCGGGTTTGGTGCAAAGACCGGTATCACGGTACATCTCAAGCAGCTGCTCCTCAATTACCATACAGTCCTCACCTCTGCTTGTTTTGGCTTCAAGCAGTTTTTCAAGGTTATGCCGCTGCCTGTAAAAATAACTCAAATACCCGCTGGGTATCCCTCCCGCGAGCTTTATTATTTCTTTTGAATGACCCTGTGAGCCGTCAAGCTTGTTTAAAATCTCATCATTGCCAAAAAGAGTTTCGCGCAGATAATCGCGCCCGTTATGCCTTATTGAGGTTATATACCCCAAATGGTTAAGCCCGGCATAATCCGATTCAACCTCGGAGAGCTTGAGCCCCAGCGCCCATTCGGGGATTTTCTGCATACCGAGCGGACCGTTGCACAGACCTATCATTTTTGTGTCTGTATAATTTAAAACAGCCTGAGCGCATATTCCCGACGGGTTAGAGAAATTTATAAGCCAGGCGTCCGGACATAAACGTTTCATTTCGCCGGCTATATCCAAAAGCACGGGAACAGTCCGCAGTGCTTTGAAAAAACCGCCTATCCCCGTGGTTTCCTGACCGATAAGATTATATTTCAGCGGGATTTTTTCGTCGATGACACGCGCGGGCAGTTTGCCAACACGTATCTGCACAAACACAAAATCAGCGCCGTCAAGCGCGGGCGTGAGTTCCTCCGTCAGTTTAAAACCGCATGAAAGCCCGCCGTGCGCCAGCATACGCTGAGCCAGCGCGCCCACAATCTCAAGTTTTCGCTTATCAATATCCATAAGCACAAGCTCCGAAACATTAAGCGCGTCTTTTCGGTTAATTATACCCTCGATAAGCTCGGGCGTATATGTGCTTCCCGCGCCGATAACCGCAATTTTCAGTTTCTGCATAAAAAACCTCCTAAAAAATCAATAATTTTCTTAACCGCGCGGTTTAAAATATTGGAAATAACCGCATTTAATCATACCGTTGTACATACGGCGTATTTTATCCGGACGCCGGCCGTACAGCGACGGAAATTCCTCTAAAGCCGATAAAATATATATCTGCCATGAATCCAGCGTTAAAAAATGCCTGCCCATTTCACGGTATAATTTTTCTGTTTGATCTTTGGTGAGCATACGCTCGCCATACGGCGGATTGCATACTATTGTCCCTCGGCGGCCTTCTGTTTTTATGGTTAGGGCGTCGCGGACAAACGGTTTAATATATGCTTCCATGCCCGCTCTTTTTATGTTGCTTTGGGTTATTTTGACACAGGACTCGTCGATATCAGAAGCATAACTCTCAAACTTAACCGAAAGCTCCTGTAAATCCTTCGCTTCGCTCCGCGCTTTATGCCATGAATCTGCGGGTATCCCGCTAAAATGTTCCGCAGCGAACCCGCGGTTAAGACCCGGGGCGGTGTTTGTCATTATCAGCGCGGCTTCTATAGGGATCGTGCCCGAGCCGCAGAAAGGATCCCAAAGCAGCACCTCTTCGCGCGGGCGGCTTATTTTTACCAGCGCTGCCGCGAGCGTTTCGCGCAGGGGCGCGTCCGCAGAAGATGTTCTGTAACCGCGTTTGTGCAGCGGTACACCTGAGGTATCGATCATAAGAGCGGCGGTGTCGTTTAATATAAAAAACACGATTTGATATTTTACCCCTGTTTCCCTTAAAACGGTTACGCCGTGTTTTTGCAGCAGACGGTCAGCCACGGCTTTTTTTATGATTTTCTGACAGTCGGGCACGCTTTCAAGTTTAGATTTTATCGAATGTCCTTTGACCGGGAA
>Ga0099364_10005831_pt1 | contig 18125 bp, 19 predicted proteins | sample TergutTh196P3_FD_73070 | JGI IMG/M metagenome (GOLD analysis project Ga0099364, IMG submission 73070) | Microcerotermes parvus P3 segment gut microbial communities from Pointe-Noire, Republic of the Congo - Th196 P3 | ecosystem: Host-associated > Arthropoda: Insects > Digestive system > Gut ...
CATCGAAAACGCTACGCTGAACAGACAAGAGAAAAATGAACCGGTCAAAAAATTTGACCGGTTCAACATAATAGGGCGTGTTTTCAAAATAAAAAAAACATAAAAAAATACACCTATAAATCAAAACTTGTGTAAGAGTGATTTTTAATCAATATTTTTACCAATTAATTTAAATATCTTTTTCACAGACCAATGTTTTGTTTCTAAGCAAAGAAATTCGAAACGTTTTTTCTTAAATATGCGTATCGGTTCATCTTCAGTATTATCGTATATGTGGCAAACATCACATAATTTAATAAATTCTACTACATTATCAATAGATTTATAATATCTGCTATGGATTTTGTCAATGGGCACAGAATGACCACCAGCTTTTGCTCTTGCTTCTACTCTCATAACATTTAGCTCAGGATGTGCAGTGAGTACGAAAATACCGCGTATGAAATAGCCATTTTCTTTAGCTCTACGCAGCAAATCAAGATTTCGGTCTGTCGATAATACAGTTTCGAAAGAAAAATTCTGTTTTCTCTCAACACAATGTCTGCGCATTTCCTCTGCATCTGTTGCCGCTTTAATATCATTACAATGCGTTGTACGTTTTATGTCATCAGCATTAATATACGGCTGTACTACATGAGGAGAAGCAGTCATAACAGTGCTTTTGCCAGAACCATTTGGTCCAGCAAATACTGTGATTTCAGGCTTTTTGTTAGTCATCTGTATTCTTTTCGTCCGTCTGGATACTCTAAATAAGGTTTATTAATTTCTGCATCAAATCTTGCTACTGGAAATCCTTTAGTAAGATTCATTTCAATCTGAAGACGAACTCCATTCTGTATTGTTTTAACTAACTCAGCATCTTTTTCGCCGATAGTTTGATTTAACGTCAACATATTATTATCCATAGTATTTTATTCCTTTCTCTTAATTCAAATTATTTTTGCGTAATTTGCAACTCAAGTCTTTTGGGCATTTCGAACGACATACTATTCCACTAATCCGGCAAATACGCAACATTTCCATTTTCGCAATGCTTTTACACTTATAAATTACCACACTTTTTAATACTTTTCAAGTCTATGCCAACAACACGAGTATAGAGGCTATCGGCGCTACAGCTAAATAACTGACCGCCAATTTATCGTATCTCGTCGCTACAAGTCTGAACTGCTTTATCTTATTAAAGAAACACTCGGCCAAATGGCGTTCTTTATATAAATGCCGATCGTAATGGTTTCGAGATTAGCGGAGAATGGGGTAATAGCGTAAATAACTCACCCATCAATGCGTATGTGCCTATTGTATTGACAACAGGCACATTGTTTGATATTATACAGGCAACAACAATGCAAACGAGGTGATTTTAGTGTCGAATACAAGTATGAACATTCGCATGGACAGCGATGTGAAAAGACAAGCGCAAGAATTATTCGCGCAATTTGGTCTTGATATGACAACTGCCGTAAATATGTTTCTAAGGCAGTCCATCAGACAGCAAGGCATACCTTTTGCTCTGCAATTGGATCCGTTTTATAGCGAGGCAAATCAGGCACGGCTGATAAAGGCTGCGGCTCGAATGGAACAAACAGGCGGAACTGTTCATGATTTAATTGAGGTGGAAGATGATTAAATCATGGGACGATGAAGCTTGGGATGACTACCTTTATTGGCAAACGCAAGACAAAAAGACCCTGAGACGAATCAATATACTTCTTAAAGATATTGATAGAAACGGTTATGCTGGAATTGGTAAACCAGAACCGCTTGCCGGAAACCTTAAAGGGTATTGGAGCCGACATATAGACGAGTGCAATCGCATTGTTTACCGCATTAAGGACAATAGGGTTGAGATTATTCAATGCGGTACGCATTATAGGGACAAATAGAATCAACGCCACGGAAGCGCTCCTGACAAATCGCCCGCAACTATACAAGAGGCGCAAGTTTCATCTCCGCAATAGATAGGCATTTTCTTCAACATGAAAATCCCTCCATTAACGCTTTCGGTACACCGCGTAAAATTTTTTCGTTTTTCATAAAGGTAAGCTCATTTTGCTATTATTATCCCGCCTGATACAGTATTTCTCCTGATTTGAAGATGCCCTCAACGAAACCGCCGGGGTCTTTGGCTCGGTCAAGCAGTATCGGCTCAATGAGGGTGCTAATCTTTATCGTCAGTCCCCACAGCGTTGCAGAATCATTGAGCCAGTTGCCATCGTAACCGTCGAACACCACAGCAATATCAATGTCGCTTTCCGGCGTCGGCGTACCACCTGCGTATGAGCCATAGAGAACGATTGAGAAAGGGTCAAATACTTTGCGAACCTCTGCGGCATATTCGGTTGCGTTTTTTATAGCTGTTGCTCTGTCCACTCTATCATCTCCTTTGCTCGTTTTATCATGTCGGCACACACTTCGGTGGTCAGCATATCGGCGAGCTGTTGCTTATATGCCGGATACCTCGCTTCAATCTGTAATGGGTTCAGCGTTTTAAGGAGTTCTATCTGCTCCTCGTTCATTTGAGACAATACACCGCCCAATTCCGCTAATCTGATAAGGTTGTGTATCTTGGGCGATGCTTCGCCGCCGCCTTCAATTTTTGCCTTCAACACCTTTTCAACAGCGAGATGCGCTATAAATCCTGCGTAGAGAAGATGTCCGCTACCAAGCAAAGACTGCGCCACAGGTATATCCTCTTTGGCAAGGTCAAGCCAGTATCTAGATTTTTCCGTCACGGCCTCTGTTTCCTTTCATCAGATCAAGTATGTCACAGATTTTTTTGTTTTGCAACTTGAATATCGCGAACGAAATATGAACAAATAAGCGTCTGTCGCGGTATTGCGTTACTTTCAGAAATTCTTTCGGGAAATTCTTGAATGTGTTTATAACCTATGATATTATGCTCGCATGTAAGGCCATATAAGGGGCCGCAGCGACCGTGAGGGTGAGCCAACACCGTCACGGCGAATGTAGGGACTACGTTAAGCACAAGCCTACAAACACGGGAAACCCCGCCGCTACGACGGAATCAGTATAGCCACATGTCCGGCTGTTTTCAAGCTGATGTGACCGTTGTCTCGGTAGCGGTTTTTACGTGAAAACGCTAATTGTAATTTTTAAGCGCGTAGGCGAAGCAAGTGCGCCCTGCGCGCTTTTTGTATGGCCTTCCGTAACCCGGCTGGCGGGTTTGTGAACCCGTCCGCCGGAGTTTCCGATTCGGAGAGGCGGTGGTTACGGAGGCGAATCCGGCGCGGCCGGTTCACGCGCACAGTTGCTTGAAACGTTACCTTAACAGGAATCACTATTACGACTATACGAGAGGAGATTCGATATGAAGAAGAAATTTTGTCTGGCTCTTTTGCTGATCGCGGCGCTCTGCCTGTCGGCGGGCGCGGAGGAAGCGAATCCGCAATGGCTTGAGGGGACTTGGCGAATGGGAAATGGCACAGGTACGTTGGTTATTGAAGATCCTGCGTCGGAAGAAGCTGTAACCGCAACAGGTGGGATGCGCGTCACAATTAGTGATGTAGATGAAAATGAAGGAACGCTTTCCATGTCGGGCACGGGTCGTTACAAATTTGCAATTGCTGGAGGCGAGCCTAGTGAGCCGGAAGATATAACGATACCGAAGAACGATTATCCTTATGAGTTTAATGATGGGGAAAACACTTACGAAATAGAAATCGATGAAGAGGACGATTTTACTTTAACAATTAAGCTTCTAACTGAAACCACTGCCAAAGTTAAGATTGAACGTGCGGTCACCGATGAGGGAGATGGTGATGGAGAAGGAACAACCGGCACAATGACACTAGAATTTAACGCATCTAAGGTTACCGACAGCAGCAGCAGCGGCGGATGCGACACCGGAGCCGGCTTTGGGCTGTTCCTCGCGCTCGGCGCCCTGGCGGTATTTAAGAGGGCAAAACGTAAAGCGTAGAAAAAGCGCCGAACGGCGTTTCTATAGCCACTGCGGCGATTCGCTGAAGAGACGGGCGCGAGATTTCTAAACGCGTAAAAACAGCCGGTCCTCGCGGGCCGGCTGTTTTTATCACCTGCGGCAACGTTACCGCTAAGGAAAGCGTCGAAGAAACGTATATACAGAAACGACTTCCTGTTACGCGGAATTGATTACCGCCGGTCAATGCGGTTGCAATTGTTGAAGTTCTACGACAGGCAAATGTGTGTATTTTGCCACTTCCTGCAAGGGTTTTCCGTCTGCTAACATCGACCGCGCTACCTCAATCATACCTTCTTCTTTGCCCTCTTCCCTTGCGCCTTGCAGTCTAATTTTTTTCCTGTATTCCTCAAGCGGTATCGTCTGCATTTTGTACACCTCTTTCACGTGTTCGCTTATTTTGTCGTCGTACAATCGCAATATCCTTTGGGTGAAATGCGGAGCCTTTTGTTACATTTGCAGTAAAATGTCGTTCTCTGCTTCCAACATGCTGTCGGGTATGAATTTACCGTCGAGCTTTCTGCCGTTCAGCGTAACGCTCTGTACGCCCTGTGTTCCGCCGCCGCGGTTGGTAACCCTGACGTTCAGTGTTTTCCCGCGCAGCTTCTTGACCATGCTCCATTCCGTCCAATCGCTCGGGGGCGACGGGTCGATGACGATACCGTCCGGGTTGGGGCGCAGGCCCAGGATGCCCTCCACCGTGCCGACCATGATGGTCGAAGCCGCGCCTGTCAGCCAATGATTGTGAGCCCTGCCCGCGAACGGGCTGTCCCTGCCTTCGATGAATTGGCCGTACACATACGGCTCCATCACGCGGCGATCAGCCTCATCGTTCATATAAGCGGGGCATACCTCGCGCCAGTACTCGAATGCCCTATCGCCTCGTCCCAGCAGCGATTCCGCCAGAATCGCCCAGCCCTGCGTGTGCGTGAATATTCCGGCATTCTCCTTCGCGCCCTTGTTGAAGCATACCATTAACGCGCCCTCGAACGCGTGCCTGTGATACGGCGGATACATGACCATAGTTCCGTGTGGCGTGTTGAGCTCCCTGTACACGCTGTCCATCGACAGGACGCCGCGCTCCCCTGCCGCCGCGCCCGAAATCACGCCCCAGCTTTGCGGGTTGAGCCACATGGAGGCTTCCGGGTCGGCACGCCTGCCGATGACCGCGCCGTCCTCCCTGTAGCCGCGAATCCAGCGGTCCCCGTCCCAGCACAGGCCGTTGATCTTACCCAAAACGTCTGTGATAATTCCGTCCAGCTCGGCGGCGTAATCGGTGTCCCGCTCGATTTCGGCGTAATCCCTCAGTATGCGCAGCGCATAGTAGAACTGGAACAGCACAAAGGTTGACTCGCCCGATTTGCCGAGGCGCAGACAGTCGTTCCAGTCGGCGTGAAGCCCGGCGGGCATACCGTGAGCGCCAAGGTTGTCCATGGAAAACTTGATCGCGCGTTTCAGATGCTCGTAGACCGAGGCTTCTTCCTCCACATCGGCGAAGAGGACTTTTTGGCCGAGGAAACCCAGCTCGCCTGACTCGTCGATGTACTTCTTCACGGCGGGGAACAGCCAGAGGGCGTCGTCGGCGCGGTAACTCGGATGCCCGGTCTCCCTTACATACGAAATTTGATCCGGCGTATCCTCCCTGCCCGCCTGATGGTCGTACTTGACCAGCGGAAGCCCCGCGCCGTTTGATACCTGCGCGGACAGCATAAATATGAGCCGGTCGCGCGCCATTTCGGGCGCGAGATGGACGATCCCCTGAATATCCTGCACTGTGTCGCGGTAACCGTAGCCGTTGCGCTGCCCGCAGTAAATGAAGGAAGCGGCCCTCGACCATATGAACGTGATGAAGCACTGATACGCGTTCCATACGTTGACCATGTTGTTGAATTTCTCGTCGGGGGTTTTAACTTGCAGATTATCCAGTTTACCGTGCCAGAATTTTTTGAGTTCGGCGAGCTCGTCATCCACGCGCCCTGCCTCCCTGTAGGACGCGATCAGCTTTGACGCTTCGGCTTGGGGCTTCCGGCCCAGCAGGAAGACGAGTTCCCTCGTCTCTCCCGGCTGCAACGTAATATCGCATTGCAGCGCGCCGCAGGAGTTTCCGCAGTAGTTGAGGTCGCCGTTCATACCGTCGGTCATGGCGGCGGGGTTGGAGTAACCGCGGTACGCGCCCACGAACTTGTCCCTGTCGCCGCAGTATGCCGACACCTCCGCCCCGGCGACGCCGAAGAAGCGCTCTTTATCGGGGTTCTCCTCGTTGTCGTTCACCCGCTGGAGGATATGGTCGCCCTTGAAATAGGTGCGGGTGATATAAAGGGTGTATTGCAGGTTGACCTGATCCTGCTCGTAAAAGGGCTCGTTGGTGAACTCCACGTATCCTGTGACCGAAAGCTCGCGCGGCCTGTCGCTTTCATTGGTCACCTCAAGACGCCAGACCTCGTGGGTCGAATTCCTCGGGACGTAATAGAGCGTCTTTGTTTTGACGCCCCGGTATTCGGACACGATCTCCGTGTACGCCGTACCGTGGCGGCACTCCGATCTGTATTTCGCGAGTTTGGCGAGTTCGGCGGGCTCGCCGAGAGATTTACACACAGGCGCCCAGGACGCCGACCAAAAATCGCCGTCCTCCCTGTCCTTCAGATAGATATATCTGCCCGGTTGATCTGCGGGCACGGAGTTGAAGCGGTAGCGGATTATCCTGCCTGCCGCCCCCGACTTTACGAAGCTGTAGCCGCCCGCGTTGTTGGAGATGATCGCGCCGTATTCGGGCGACCCCAGATAGTTTGCCCACGGCGACGGCGTCGCCGGGTTCGTAATAACATACTCCCTGTTTTTTTCATCGAAATAGCCGTATCGCATAACGCGCCTCCTCTGCTCTTATTGCCGGTTATTCTAAAGCAAGGTACGAACGCAGTCCAAGTAAGGGTGGACACACGGATATAGGTCGTTGTTTTTGTTTAAAAGGGCAAATCTATCTCTCAATGAATTGCCCAACAAGTGTGTCGTCTTTATCAAATAAATATAACAAATGTCGGGCAGAACCACAGGGAATGTTACGTCCCGCTTCCCACGCTTCCACGGTACGGGCGGAAACACCAAGGGCGAAAGCCAATCCGCGCTGAGAAAGGCGAAGCGCCGCGCGTAACCGAACCACATCAGCCGCTTTATATTCGGGCACGTGTATTTCACGGATCGAAACACGCGCTCGGCTTTTGTCTCCCTTTTTAAACGCTGCTGCATCCTCTAAACCTTGTTTTAATTGCTCAAAGTAGTTAAGATCGGACACGCTCATTCCTCCTTTAAGATGGCTATCAACTTATTTAGTGTATCTCTTTGTTCAGAGGATAAATCGGTTTGTTCATTCTTGGGATACGCCATGAGAAGATATATTCGCTCACGCACTACCACGTCAACATAAACAACACGCGCTCAAATGTATTAGTACGTACAAACTCACGTCGCATTTTTATCGCCACCTTACGCCATTATATACTATTAAATAGTAGTTTCAAGTGGGGATCGCGGGTATTGATACGCTGCCTCATGAATACCTCAATGAATATAGAGATTTGGATGTTAAATGTATGATATATTTTACATCATCGATATGACAACACGATATTATTGACAATTACCCCGCATTTTAATTGACAATTCTCCTCGAATATGGTGTCATAATTGTATTAAGGAAGGGGGGCAGCGGCAATGGGTGGTGTAGCAAATAATGTTGAAAGAATTCGTTCCGCGCAGGGGCTAACACAGGAACAAATCGCCGATGTGCTTGGCGTGAGCCGAGCCACATATATCAATGTGGCAAAAGGTAAACGTGATATGACGACGAGCGAACTCGAAAAACTATCGGCGCATTTTAATGTGCCGATCGCTGAATTTTTCGATCAACCACGTAATAACGAAAAATTTAAGCAAATGTACCTCTATTTACTTCGCTATTTTAAAGAGGGTATTCCCAAGACTAAATTGGCAAAATTGCTTTATCTTGCGGATTTTAGTTATTTTTACGATAATCTAACGCCGATGAGCGGCGTGCGCTATGTTCGCCGTGAATATGGCCCGGTCGCCGATATTTTCTTTGAGTTGACGGACGATTTGTATGATAAGGGCAAAATTAACATCAAACCCCTTGATTATGCGCTAATGATCAGTTCCACTACCATAGAGCAAGAGTATTCTTTGCTTTCAGATGAAGAAAAGGACCTCTTGGATAAAATTTGTACTCTCTGGCAAGATAAGCGAACCAGCGAAATCGTTAATTTCACTCATGAGCAAAAACCATGGAAGATGTGCCGGGATGGCGAATACATCCCCTACAGCTTAATCATACAGGAAGATCCCGATCATGTTTACGCACCGAATATTTAATGATAACAATCTTTTTTCGGTGAAGTTCAGTGATTATGCGAAGCGTCATTATCTAAAAAGATTTGAGAAAGAGTACAAAGGCAAACAATGGGACATTACCGTCGAGTCAATTTTCCAAGATATGGCGCGCATTAAGACAAGTGACAGCGATTTGCAAAAAACACAACAAGTGGATGAGCTATGGCATAAAGACGACTATTGGATATTTAAGTACGATTTTAGAGTAGCCCAAACAAACGAATCGACCAAATCCTCCGGCAACAGATGTGTCGTGTTCTTACGTAATGCCGCTAACATAATCATTATTCTCATTATTTACGGCAAAGGCGACCTACCGAAAAATATAGGCGAACAAGCCTTCATCGAGCAAACTCTAAACGAGAATTTCCGAGATCACTTATCACTTGTTCGATAGAGCGCGCTAGAGGAGCGGAATATGAACGCAGGGTATCAACCCATCACAACTATGACTTCCGCGTCGCGGTCGGACAGGATTTCACCGGTTAGGGGTTTGCCGTTCACCGTGATGGATTTCACGCCCTTTTCGACCCCGGCGGTATTGTCGATCATAATCGCGTAGCGGACGCCCCTGAACAGGCGTTCGACCTTATAGCTCTTCACGCCGCGGGGCAGGCAAGGATCGATGATCAGGCCGTCAAAGCCGGGCCTGATGCCGAGGATGTGCTGGCTTATATTCACGAACGTCCAGGCCGCCGTGCCGGTGAGCCATGAGTTCTTCGCCTCACCGTGGCGCGTCGCGTCGCGTCCGGCTACCATCTGGGAGTACACATACGGTTCGGTTCGGTGCAGTTTAACGGCGTCCTTCAAAAAGGCGGGCGCTATTTTGCGGTATACCTCGAATGCGCGCGCTCCCCTGCCGGCGTAACACTCCGCGATTGAAATCCAGGGATTGTTATGGCAGAAGATGCCCGCGTTTTCCTTGTAGCCGGGAGGATAGCTCGAAATTTCGCCCAAGTTGAGACGGTACGCGCTGTAAGCTGGCTGCTGAAGCATAATGCCGAAGTCGGTGTCCAGCCGCTCCTTTACGCTGTCGAGCGTCCGAATTGCGCGGCCGTCGTCCAACCCTACTCCCGCCATGACCAAAAATCCCTGCGGCTCGATAAATATTTGGCCCTCGTCGCATTCGTTGCTTCCGATTTTTTTCCCGTGGGCGTCGTAGGCTCGCAGGAACCATTCTCCGTCCCAACCGTGGTTGTTCACGGCTTCCTTCATCGCGCTCACGGCTCTTTCGGCTCTGTCGGCCTTTTCCGCTTCGCCCCTGCGTCTGCATATCTCGATGTAATCGGGAGCATAGTACAGGAAAATGCCGGCTATCAGCACGGATTCGGCGACGCCGGACTCGAAGTTGGCGGTGGTTTGGAAACTTTCGCCGGGCGTTGCCGAGAAGCAGTTGAGGTTAAGGCAGTCGTTCCAGTCGGCGCGCCCTATCAGAGGCAGCCCGTGCGGGCCGAGGTGGGTCGCGGTATAGTCAAACGAGCGGTGCAGGTGTTCCATCAGCGGGACTTCCGTGCCTTCCTCCAGGTCGAACGGTACCTGCTCGTCCAATATGCCCCAATCCCCCGTCTCTTTGACATAGGCGGCCGCGGCGCCGATCAGCCACAGCGGGTCGTCGTTGAAGCCCGAGCCGACTTCCAGATTCCCCTTCTTTGTCAGAGGCTGGTATTGGTGGTATGCCGAACCGTCCGCGAATTGCGTTGCCGCAATGTCCAATATCCGTTCCCTCGCGCGTTCGGGAACCATATGCACGAAGCCGAGCAAATCCTGGCTGGAATCGCGGAAGCCCATGCCGCGCCCGATCCCCGACTCAAAATAAGAGGCGGAGCGGGACATGTTGAAAGTCACCATACATTGGTACTGGTTCCAGATGTTGACCATCCGCGATACCTTGAGCATTTTCGCGTCATCGTCCCGGGGCGTTAAGCGCCAGCGCGACAGCAGGTTCTCCCAATACGCCCGCAGTTCTTCGAGGGCCCTTTCCACCTGCGCGTCCGTTTGAAATTTTGCAAGCAGGCGCTTCGCGGGAGCCTTATTTATCACGCCGGGGGATTCGAATTTCTCGTCGTCGGGATTTTCACAGTAGCCCAGCACGAATATAACGCTTGTCGATTCGCCGGGTTCCAACGCGATCTCGAACATGTGGGAGCCGATGGGCGCCCAACCCGACGCCATGCTGTTCCGGGATTTTTGCTCGAACACGGCGTCCGGCCTTTCGAAGCCGTTGTAAAGTCCAAGGAAACTCTCGCGATCCGTATCGAAACCGTCGGATACCCGATTGGCCGAAAAGACCGCGTAGTGGTTGCGGCGCTCGCGGTACTCGGTCTTATGATAGATCTCGCTGCCACAGACCTCCACCTCGCCGATGGAGAAATTGCGCTGGAAGTTTGCGGCGTCGTCCATGGCGTTCCACAGGCAGAACTCGACGAAGGAAAATAGGGTAAATGTTTTTTTACCGCCGCTTTGATTCGACAATTCCAGACGGTGAACTTCTGCGGCGTCGCCCAGGGGCACGAAGGCCGTATGCGTGGCCGACAACCCGCCCCGCGCACCCGTTATGACCGAATAGCCGAGGCCGTGGCGGCATTCGTAGCTGTCCAATTGCGCTTTGCACGGCTTCCAGGACGGGTTCCAGACGTCGCCGTTATCGTTGATATAAAAATAGCGCCCTCCGGCGTCCGCCGGCACGTTGTTGTAGCGGTAGCGCGTCAGGCGCATCAGCCGCGCGTCGCGGTAAAAGCAATATCCCCCGGCCGTGTTTGAAAAGAGGCCGAAAAAGTCCTGCGAGCCGAGGTAATTTATCCAGGGATACGGCGTGTCGGGCCTCCGGATACAGTATTCGCGATTAGCGTCGTCGAAAAATCCGTATGACATTATTATGATCATTCCTCTACGGGCCGAAATCACAAACGGCCCATGTAATTTATTGTTGATTTGGAATTGGAATTATTCGCCAAGCCCGATACGCCCGAGACGATAGTCGCCGCTCAAAATACCGTCGCTCCATCCTCGGTTATCCAAGTACCATTTTACCGTATCGCGCAAGCCGTCCTCGAAAGTGTATTCCGGCGCCCAGCCCAGGCTCGATTTTAACTTCGATGCGTCCATCGCGTAGCGGTGATCGTGGCCCGGGCGATCCTTTACGAAAGTTATCAGCGCGTCGTATCGCTCGCCGTTCTTTCTCGGGCTCAGTTCGTCAAGTATTTCGCAGAGGGTTCTCACGACCTGGATATTTGAACGCTCGCTGTCCCCTCCTATCACGTAAGTCTCCCCGGTTTTTCCGCGCTCGAATACGTCGATTATCGCCCGGCAGTGATCCCCCACGAAAAGCCAGTCCCTCACGTTGCTGCCGTCACCGTAAACGGGCAGCGGGCGTTCGGCGAGCGCCGAAAGTATAATATGCGGGATCAGTTTTTCGGGGAACTGGTACGGGCCGTAGTTGTTGGAACAGTTGGTTATAAGCGCCGGCAAGCCATATGTATGATACCAGGCCCTCACGAGATGGTCGGACGAAGCCTTCGACGCCGAGTAGGGCGAACGCGGATCGTAAGGCGTCGTCTCGCGGAAAAATCCCTCGTCTCCGAGCGATCCGAAGACCTCGTCGGTGGAAACGTGCAGAAAGCGAAATCGCCGGGCTTCTTCGGAATCAAGGGAATCGCGATACCGCCGCGCCGCGTCGAGCAGAGTAAACGTTCCTTTTATGTTCGTCTCGATGAAATCGGCGGGGCCGTCAATGGAGCGATCAACATGCGACTCCGCCGCGAGGTGCAACACCGCGTCGGGATGGTATCGCTCAAAGACCGATTCCACCAACAAGGCGTCGCATATACCGCCGTGCACGAACAGGTAATTTTCCTCGTGGGGAAGCGATTCCAGCGACGCGAGATTGCCGGCGTAAGTGAGCAGATCGAGGTTAATGACTCCGTATCCGCGCTTGAGCGAATATCTTACGAGGTTACTCCCGATAAAACCGGCCGCGCCGGTGATGAGAAGTTTTGATTTTACGTTTTCCAATGGAAGAATCTCCTGTGCCGCAGCATAATGCCGCCGCCCCTCAATCGTCCGAATCCTTTGCCGCGAGGATTGCCCGGAGCGCGCTTATCCTCTGCTCCCTTTCGGCGGGGGCAATGAACCAGTCGAACAACAACGCCTCGATAACGTCGATCGTCAGTTTGGCGTCCTCGTAATCGACGTCGGAGAGTACCTTCACGTCGTCCTCAGGCATGGCGCGGAATTTTCCGATTTTTCGCACGCGTTCGAGGGCGGCCGTCATTTCGGCGGTTACCGTTCCGTTCATCGACGACAGCGTCTTGATCTCGTTAAGAAATTTGCCCGGCTTGAGTTTGAATTTTTTTCTCACCATCGACTGGAGGCATCTGCGCGCGTAAGTCGCCGAAGCGCTCGGGCTGATCCGAAGCAGCCTGCACGCCTCGTCGTAGTCCCTGAACACCGTGTCCGGAACCGACGAAACGTTGAATTCCTTCTTCCCGTGCCCTTCCGGGGGAAGCAAGCGCGCGTTAAAGAACGAGCTCGGTATATTTTCCGCTTTGCCGGTTTTTTTATTCACAGAGGCCGGGATTCCCGCGTCCACCACCACTTCGGTCTTGCCGCAAGCGATGTGAGGGCACACGTATATGACTGAGTGGATCACAGCGTTCGTTCCCGGATCCGAAAAGATGTTCGAGTAGGTGTTTCCGTTCATTTCGATGTTGTACATATATCCGCAGTACGGGCACTTGCGAACGCTGCCGATTTTCATATGGACTCCGCCCTTCTCCTTTGATTATCCATAATAATTATTATCGGCTATCATTGATGAAACATTGGAGGGCTGTCCGTTGAAAAACGTATTACGCGCGATATTGATATTGATATGCGCCGCAGTTGTCGCGCCGAACCTGCCCGTGAATTACTTTACGGTCACAGGCGGAGACCGTTTGCTCTACTCGTGCCCGATGCCCAACGGATATTCGTTCGTCACAACTTACATCCATTCGCTGGAACTCACGCCGGTGATCGACGATTACCGTTTCGTCGGCGGGCGTATGTGGGGCTGGGAGGAATGGACGAAATCGCTGAACGCCGGAATGCCGTCCGTCTCATCGCCGTACACGAGGACAATCATGACGCCGGAATGGATTATAACGCGCGGGGGGAGAAGGAGCGGCCTTATCTACTATCGCGTCGGCACGGAGGAGTTCGGGCGCAACACATGGACGCTCGAACCCTGGGAGGAAATAAAAATTTTCGAGAAATACCCGATGTACAGAATGGCTTTCGAAACGTCGGCCATGCCTTTCAGAAAAGCGGCAATAACCGGGTTCGAGGAGAATCACGCGCGTTGAGGTCATATTCCGGCCCGCGTTTGACAATTGAGTGGGAATGGGTTAAAAAGTCGGAAACGCGATTGTGTGGTGAATGAAATGTCCCGACGCATACGCCGGAGGGGGTTGCTCTTTCTCATAACGGTTACGCTGGCCGCGTCAGTTTTCACCGGGCAGGCCGCGCCGGCTGTGCGAAACGATTATGGAGCGTCGCTGGATTACACGGATTTCTTCGGCAAAAAAATCGGCGTCATAACCGGCTCGATATGCGATAAGCTGTCGGAGGACGGTTTGAACGCCGTACCCGTTTACTATGCCGAAACAGCGGGCGCGATTAGAGGCGTCCGCAACGGTGAAATCGACGGATATATGGTCGATTTATTCGCGGCTCGGGTGATCGCGGGTTATCCCGGCAACGAGGATTTGCGGTATGTGGAAATACCTCTCGAAAAATTTTTCGCGCCGATCGGCGTTATTTCAGCCGACCGGGAAATCGTCGGCCGTTTTAACGCCTTCCTCGCCGGTCTCTCATCCGACGGAACGCTCGCCGACATGCGGAGCCGCTGGCTGGAAACGGAGCCGGCCCCCGATTCCCGGATACCGGACATCCCCCTTACGGACGAAAGCGGCACATTGAGGGTCGCCACCGACGGGGACGGTATGCCGTTTTCGTATGCCGGCGTGGCAAGGGGCGCGCTGAAAAACTACAGCATCGAGCTGGTCCTGCGATTTGCCGCGCAGGAGGGAATGGACGTCGAGTTTATCGACGTGAATTCCAGCGGGCTGATTCCCATCACAGCCGCCGGCAAAGCGGATCTGGGCCTTGACGCTACCGGAATCACCGAGGAGCGGCAAGAGAGTATTCTCTTTACCGATTCGATTTACGACAACCAACTCGCCATCGTTACGCTCAGGGATGACGGCGCGCGGGCAGCCGGTACGGGCGGCGGCTTCATCCAATGGCTGAAGACAGGCATAGAAAAAGACCTAATCGCATACGACCGCTGGAAGATGGTTATAGGCGGGCTTGGCGTGACCATGATAATTTCTTTTTCGGCGCAATTTTTCGGCACGGCGTTTGGGTGCTTCGTCTGTTTCCTGCTGATGCGCGGGAATAAATTCGTAAGGCAGGCCGCAAATCTTTATTGCGCCTTTATTCGCGGAATGCCCGCCGTCACGCTGCTTATTCTGATGTATTACATCGTCTTCGGCAGCGTGAATGTCTCGGGTCTGTCGGTGGCAGTAACGGCGTTCACCATGCTGGTCGGCGGGGATATAGCGCAGAGCCTGAAAGGCGCGATCGAATCCGTTGACCCTGTCGAGATAGAGGCGGCGCGGAGTATAGGATTTTCGGCCTTCGAGGCGTTTACGGCAATTACCCTGCCGCAGGTTGCGCGTAAAATTTTGCCGTCGTATGTAGGCGGCTTTGTCACTCTGGTGAAAACCACCGCCGTCGTCGGCTGCATTGCCGTTCAAGATTTGACGATGGTTGGAAGCATCATCCGAAGCCGGACGTTTGACGGATTTTTCCCGATTATCGTAAGCGCCCTGCTCTACCTCACCGTAACGGCGGTTTGCTTCCTCCTTTTGAAATTCGCCGTGAAGAAAATCCACGCGGGAGACGGCCGATGAGTATCATTTCCGTAAAAAATCTCGAAAAACGCTTGGGGAGCAATATGATTTTGCGGGGCGTCAGCGCCGACATCGAAAAGGGCGAGGTCGTTTCGATCATTGGTTCGTCGGGTTCCGGGAAGAGCACATTACTTAGGGCGATAAACTTCCTGGATCCGCCCACGGGCGGCGAGGTGTTTTTCGACGGCGTTAGAATGACGACGGAGAACGCGGACGCCGCGCGGCGCAGAATGAACATGGTGTTCCAGAATTTTGGGTTGTTCAGCCACTTGGACGTCCTGGGAAACCTGACGGAGGGGCCGGTCAAGCTGCTCAAAAAAACGAAACATGAGGCGGAAGAGAAGGCGCTCCAGCTCCTTAAAACTGTCGGCTTGGCCGAGCGCGCGCGGTTTTTTCCGCGTCAGCTTTCAAGCGGGCAGAAGCAGCGCGTGGCAATAGCGAGATGTCTTGCCATGTCGCCGGAGGTCATACTGTTCGACGAGCCGACAAACGAACTCGACCCCGCGATGGTGAGCGAGGTCATGGCCGTCATGCGCAGCCTTGCCAAATCGGGCATGACCATGCTCGTGGTCACCCATAACCTGGACTTCGCGCGCGAAGCGTCGACACGCGTTTTATATATGGACGAAGGCGTGATACACGAGGACGGAAGCCCGGCTGATATTTTCGATAAGTGCCGGAAACCCAAAACACGGGCGTTTATATTTAAGATTCGCTCTTTCAACTACGAAATCTTAAACCGCGACTTCGATTACATGGAGATGCTGGGCGGCATTGAAAATTTCTGCTTCCGCCATGCCATCGAAAAAAAGACGGCGAATAAATTGCGGCTTCTGGCGGAAGAACTGATCGTGGAAATCGTCGCGCCGAAATACGGCGAGTGTTCGCTGAATCTGAGCTTTTCCGAAAAGCTGGGACACTATGAGCTGTCGGTGACATACGGCGGCGAAAAGAACGACGTGATGGAAGGAATCGAGGACGACTTATCCGCAATGATAGTGAGAAACAGCGCGCGCGAGCTGCGGCATGAATACTTCCCCGGCGACGCCGCCTCCGCCGGCAGAAACGTAATCACAGCCAGGTTATAAAACAATGATTCACAGGCATTACAATGGCGGCATAAGTGATATTGAATCTGCGGCAATAGTGATATTAAAATCGCGGCAAAAGTGATATTGGAGGAAAATGAAGAATAAAAATTATCGAGCGAGGGTAGTGGATACGAAATTGGAAGCCCTGTTGCGCGTGTTCGGCGGGGTTCTGATCGTTGGCCCCAAGTGGTGCGGCAAGTCGTGGACAGCTTCCAATCAAGCCGATTCCGAAGTGTTTATAGATGTTGAAGAAAACAAAACGCGCGCGCTGCTGATGCCCGACGCTGTTTTGGACGGTCCGGCGCCGAGGCTGATCGATGAATGGCAGGACGCGCCGGTCTTGTGGGACACGGCTCGTCGGAGGATCGACAGAGAGCATCGTCCCGGAATGTTTATATTCACGGGTTCCGCGGTTCCGGATTTCCCCGGCGGGGAAAAGCCTTCCCACACCGGAACGGGACGTTTTGCAAAAATGCGTATGCGACCGATGTCCCTTTATGAAGAAAAAATCTCAAACGGGAAGGTATCATTATCAGCATTGTTTGACGGAAAATCGTTTCAGCCGTGCGCTTCAGAAATGAATTTTTCAAAAGCGCTGCATCTAATCTGCAAGGGTGGATGGCCCGCGTCATTTTGGATCACGGAAGAAAACGCCTCCATGATTGCCCCCCAATATCTTAACATGGTCATAAACGAAGATATTAACAGGGTGGACGATACAAAAAGAGACTCAGCTCTCGTGCGGCTATTCATGCGCTCCCTCGCGAGGAATTCGGCCACGCCGGTAAAAGCGACAAGCTTGAAAGCGGACGTTGCGGAAAGGGAGGGCGGCGACATTTCAGAGCAAACGGTCAGAAGCTATTATGAATCGCTCAAGAAAATATTCGTCATTGAAGAACAGGAAGCATGGACGCCTTCGCTGCGTTCGCGAAGCCGAATCAGATCCACTCCGAAAAGACATTTCGCGGATCCTTCGCTTGCTGCGGCAGCTCTCGGCGCGACACCGGATATATTAGTCAATGATATTAAAACAGCGGGCTTCCTTTTCGAGACTCTTTGTTTCCGTGATCTTTCGGTATATATGGACGCATTGGACGGCAATGTTTTTCACTATCACGATAAAGATGAACTCGAAGCGGACGCCGTTTTGCAGTTACCGGACGGCAGATGGGGCGCCGCTGAGATAAAACTCGGAACATTTGAATTTGACTACGCGGCCGGTAATTTATTAAGGCTGGAAAAGAAACTGGCCGGCGAAACAGCCCCACCATCCTTCCTCGCGATTATCACCGCTTCCGGCGGAATGGCCTGGCATAGGGAAGACGGAGTGTTCGTGATACCGATCGATTGTCTGGCGCCATAACGCGACAAACAGCGTCGCGGAACATTATCGGCGGACTTCAGATACGTTTCTACTGCGCACGAGTATTGAAAACCGCTCTCAAGCCCGCTAAAACACATCCCCTTCCTGCTGCTGCGCGGTACGCCAAAAATATTTCCTCCACAACCCCGGCACATGACGTTACGTTATTTACTTCGTGCCTCAAAAGTGGCATAATTCGTCACAGCTTCGGCGGCGCAGGAAACAAGGAGGCGATATTTTGCGTAAAACACCCCTTGACAAACAGAAAAAACCGGACATAATCCTTCGGGCTTCGGGCTTCGGGCTTCGGGCTTCGGGCTTCGGGCTTCGGGCTTCGGGCTTCGGGCTTCGGGCTTCGG
>Ga0099364_10005832_pt1 | contig 18124 bp, 17 predicted proteins | sample TergutTh196P3_FD_73070 | JGI IMG/M metagenome (GOLD analysis project Ga0099364, IMG submission 73070) | Microcerotermes parvus P3 segment gut microbial communities from Pointe-Noire, Republic of the Congo - Th196 P3 | ecosystem: Host-associated > Arthropoda: Insects > Digestive system > Gut ...
GGATTACCGACAATGCCGCTCACGTCATAATCATACGTTCGGACGGCATTGTGGTTTACACAAACAGCACGGCAACAGCGAATGCTGATTACATCTACGGTTCGGGATTGGATTTAGTTGTTGATATTGACATGAACGGAAATACGTTTAAGTCAATGACAGGCGACATTACAGCCGATGATTACACCGTAGACAACGATGCTCAAATAATCACGTTCAGCAAAGAATTCATGGCAACTCTCGACTACGGCACAAACCACGCGCCTAAAAACCACATCTTTACAGTGGAGTGGAATCCGCTCGGCTTCACTTTCGTGAGCGGCGATGACAATGAAGAACCCGGCAAAACAATAATCACAATCACGGTAAAAAGCCCTTGTGAATCAAGTCATACTTCCGACAACGCACAAGCTGCCGACTGCGAACAGCCTAACGCTTGCACTGTTTGTCAAGATGAAATAGACCCGGCAACAACGCATACCCCCGACACTTCCGCTAACTGCGCTCACTGCCAAAATTGCGATGTGACAACGCTTGCCGTTTCTTGCGCAACCGCCCCGAAATGCGCGGCTTGTCAAACGGCTTGCGAACACACAGACAGAAACGGCGACAACTGCGAAAATTGCGACGATTGCGGCGCGACAGAATTAGAACGGATTTGCACAAGTGAAAATCCGTGTGCATTCCATTATGAAGCACCGCCCATTTTTGAACCCTGTAGTCTCGATTGCAAGGGCGAGGGGAATTGCGATGAGCCCTGTGAGCCACCGAGCGTTTTTGAACCCTGCGGACCCGATTGCAAGGGCGAGGGCGAATGTGACGAGCCGTGTGAGTTTTTAATCGGTGACACTAATCGCGACGGCAAAATAAATATCGCTGATTTGACTTATCTCAAACGGGTTGCCGTGGGATATATGCCGGAAATTTTCGTCAACCGCCCTGAATGTTGGCTTGACCCCGAGACACGAGCAGAAGAAAATCCTATGCCTAAAGCGGCAGATATAACACAGCTTAAAGATTTTCTTACAGGGAAAATTAGTAGTTTTTTATAGAATGCTGTAGGGGGTGGGCTTGCCCGTAGCGCAATTTGCAAATATTAAAACCATAGCAAATCACGCCGCAGTGAAAATTGATGAGTTATAATCGCGGCTCATCAATTAACGCTGTGGCGTTGTTTGGGGTTATAACAATAACTGTCAACCTAAATTTAGTCAAATTCAAGCACCCCTCATTAGCAATTGACAATTTACAATGTACAATTATTGTGTCCGCTCACGCGGACGTTTTTAAAACTATTTCAAATCCGTCGCCGTAAGGCGACAACACAATTGTCAATTGTACACTGTCAATTGTTCATCAGGACTTTGCATAAATTAAACGCCTTTCTTTCAGTAAATTGTCAGCAAACCACGGGGTTCGTTGCTTTGTATCTTCTTGCTCTAAAGCTTCAAGAGTTACTAAGTCTAATGACTTGCACAATTTTTCATCAAGGTCATTATAAAGACCGCCCATATCAAACATAGTAACTATTTTCGAGCCTTTTCGCTGAATAAGAACGTCCACGTCACTGTCATCGGTGGCATCGCCGCGCGCATATGAACCGAAAATGTACACAGTGGGAATGTCGTACTTACGTGCTATAGGAGAGATTTTTTCGCTTAGCTCTTTCAATGTATATATCACACGAGTCACCACCCTTTCAAGGTCATAATTTCAAATCCGTCGCCGCAAAGCGACACCAAAACTGTCAACTCTCAATTGTCAACTGTCAACTGCCTTACCGCTTTCCCCATATCTCCCTCGTTGAAAAGATAGCTGCCGGCGACTAAGATGTTTGCGCCGGCTTGTTGGGCTAATTGTGCGGTTTTTTGGTTTATGCCGCCGTCAACCTCTATATCGGTGTTAAGCCCTTGTCGGACAATTTCTTGACGTATGGCGCGAATTTTTGGGAGCATGTCTGTCATAAATTCTTGACCGCCCATGCCCGGCTCAACAGTCATGATTAGAATCATGTCCGCTTCTTTAAGAAAAGGAAAAACCGCTTGTGCAGGAGTGTTCGGCTTTATGCAAAGCCCTGCCTTTATTCCGAAACTGCGAATCAATCTCAGAGTATCAAGTGGCAAACACTCGCTTTCTATATGTATGGTAATAATATCAGAGCCAGCCTTCACAAAAAGGGGAATCAGCCTTGTTGGCTCGTTTACCATCAAGTGTGTGTCAAAAATCAAGTTAGTGTGTGGGCGCAAAGAGCTTTGTATATAGTCGCCGAACGTTATGCTCTTGACAAAAACGCCGTCCATGACATCAAGATGTAACATATGAACCCCGGCAAGTTCAACACGGCGCACTTCATTTCCCAACTGCGACATATCCGAATTAAGCACCGATGCCGATATTTTCAAATCCATGTTTTCCCTCCCTCCCCGTCATCTACTATTATGCCATAAAATAACCGTTTTGTCAACTATTTTTTCAAATTTTTGCAAAACACTTGACACAAACAGAGTCGCGTTATATAATTAATTGAAGAATTTGAATATTCATGCACTGTCAATTGTCAACTGTCAATTGTCAACTGCCATCGGGGGTGTAATAATTATGCAGTATAGAGAGAACCCTAAGAACAGAGATTTAATTTCGCAATTGGCTTTGGGCTGTATGAGGTTTGAGCGAAAGGCAGGCAGAATAAATCAGACGAAGGCAAACGAGTTAGTCAGTTTCGCGCTTGAACAAGGCGTTAATTTTTTCGACACCGCCTATATTTACCCCGGCTCAGAAGAAGCGTTGGGAATAGCCTTGAAAAACAGTGACAAGCCGCGCGATGAATATAAAATCTCAACTAAGCTTCCCCATTATCTTTGCAAGAGCTATGCGGATTTCGACAAATTTTTTGAAAAACAGCTCAAACGCCTTCAAGCCGAATATATAGACTACTATTTTATCCACATGCTTAATAATTTAGCGGCATTAGAAAGGGTAATGTCTTTCGGTCTCGAAAATTGGCTCGCCGAAAAAATCAAAGACGGCAAAATAAAAAATGTCGGCTTTTCTTTTCACGGTGGAGAGACAGACTTCATTGACATTCTGAACGCTCGCGACTGGGACTTCACGATGGTTCAATACAACTATCTTGACGAGAACACCCAAGCAGGCGCGAGCGGAGTTCGTGCGGCTAACAAAAAGGGGCTTGCTGTTTTTGTGATGGCACCCTTGCGCGGTGGTCTGCTTGCCACGCGGCTTCCTCCTGCCGCTAAGGCGGTATTTTTAAAAAAAAATCCCTCTCGCTCTATGGCGGACTGGGCATTGCGTTGGCTGTACAATCAGCCTGAAATTACCGCGGTTTTATCGGGAATGTCTTCTATTAGCGACCTGAAAGAGAATATAATCTCTTGTAGCAATATTTCACCGGGTGGCTTGAGCGTTAGTGAGCTTTCGGTTTATCAAGCAGCGGTTGCGGCACTTAAAAAGAGCGTTAAAGTCCCCTGCACGGCGTGCGGTTATTGCTTACCTTGCCCTAAAGGGGTAGACATTCCAACCTGCTTTAACGCTTATAATGAGAGTTATTCCGTGGGCTTGAAAATCGCGTTGAAACAATACTATAAAAATACAGGCGTAGCATCAAAAAAACAAACCGATGCCTCCTGTTGCAACGGTTGCAAAAAATGTGAGAGACATTGCCCCCAAAAAATTGCCATTGCCGATGAGCTTATAAAAGTCAAAAAGCGAATGAAAACAGCGTTTATAATGCCGCTCTTGAGGTTTATTAAGAAAATCTTAATTGCGGACAATTAAAAAAGAAGGGTTATCATATGGACACGTATATTTTTTTGGTTATCGCGTTGATTCTTATGTACACAAAGGGCATGTCGCTCTTTATGCGAAGGCTTCACCTGCCGCAGGTGGTGGGCGCGGTTTTGGCAGGAATTTTATTAGGGCCGCCTGTTTTCGGCGTAATTGCCCCGAGTGAAACTCTCGAATTGCTCGCTGAGTTTGGGGTGATTTTGCTGTTGTTCTCAGCCGGAATGGAAACCGACTTCAACCAACTGAGAAAAAACCTCAAATCGTCGTTTATAATATCGTTCTTAGGGGTAGCGGTGACGTTGGGTGCAGGGTTCGGCGTTGCGTATTGGTTCGGCAAAAGCCCTGTCGAAAGCTTTTTCATAGGGGTGGTAATTGCCTCAGTGTCAACCGGAATAATCGTTGAGGCCCTTCACGAGTTGGGAAAGCTCAAGTCAAAAACAGGAACGATTTTATTGAGTGTCTCGCTCTTTGACGACATCATTGTTATAGGCATACTTGCTGTTGCTATGGGTGGGGCGCAGGGAGAGTTTTCACTTTATTCGTTGGGAATGACTTTAGCAAAAATGGTGGGCTTTTTCGGTTTCGCAATCTTAGGCGGTTTGTTCATGAACAAGCTCTATAACTCGATATATGAGAAATTCGGGCGGACGAAACGGCTTTCGGTCTTTGCTGTTGCTTATTGTTTTCTTATGGTATATTTGGCGGAATGGCTTGGGCTTGCTAATATAATCGGGGCATATATCGCCGGCATTGCTTTTTGCAACACTAAATGCGTTGAATATCTCGAAACAAAGACGAATGTCTTGTCGTATATGCTTTTTACCCCGATTTTTTTGGCAAATATAGGGCTTAAAGCCTCGTTCGACTCAATGGACACGAACGCCATTTTATTCACCGTCTTTTTTGTGTTGGCGGCGGTGGTTTCAAAATTTTTGGGTTGCGGCTTGGGGGCTAAGATTTGCGGCTTCACCTCACGCGAGAGTTTTCAAGTCGGCGCGGGAATGATTGCAAGAGGGGAGGTGTCATTTGTTGTCGCGAGCAAAGTCACGGCAGTGGGCCTGATAAGCCCGGATATATTTTTGAGCGTGATTATAGTCTCGCTCTCGACAATCCTAATAACACCAATGTTGCTTCAGTTGGCTTACAAAGAAAAGAGAAAAGAAAAATCCACCCAAAAACAACAAAGCACTTGACATTATTACAAAAGTATGCTATATTTTATAATATAATATTTTTAATGCGGAGGAAAATTTAAATGGCAAGAAAAATTTTAGCAATGTCAATGGCAATTGTTGTGGGATTGTGTCTGTTCTTGGTTCCGTCAAGCGCGGCGACAACACTTAGGCTGAGCGCGCGTTCGGCAGTCATGGGAATAGGCGAGGTCACCCAATTTTCAGCAAGGACTAACTCAAGAAACGCAGTCTCTTGGGTTTCAAGCAACAAAACAGTCGTAGACGTAAATTCAAACGGCAGAGCCACCGCCCTAAAAGAGGGCAGAGCGACAATTACCGTCAGCGTTGACGGATTCAGCGCGCAAATCAGAGTTGAAGTCAAAAAACCCCCAACCTCAATCAGAGCAAGCAACATATCAGTAAGAGAAGGCGCAAGTGACAGAATAAACGTTCAGTTCCCACCGGGAACAGCGAGCAGAGCGCGGACATTCACCAGCTCAAACACAAGGGTAGCACGGGTAGACAGCAACGGCAACGTAAGAGGAGTTAACGCCGGCACCGCCCGTATAAGAGTCAGCGCGTACAACGGCGTAAACACAACCGTCACCGTCACCGTAACAGCTGCTCCCGCCCCAGTAATAGGATTCGTCAAACAAGAAGAGTTAGAAGACGAATTCGACTTCAGTAATGACCCCGATTTAGTAATAATCGTGGATGAAGACATCGAACCGGAAGAAATGCCCGTAGAAATGATAGAGCCGTAAGTAGCACTCCGTGTAAAATTTGGGTAACCAAAAAGCAATTCTTAAGATAAAAATATTAAATAAAGACACTTTGGCAGTCGGTCAAAGTGTCTTTATTTTTATATGGAAGAATATTAATAATATGGGAGGAAATTAAAATGGAGACTAAAATAGCAACTAAAATGGCAACTAAAATAACGGCGTTGTCCATATCAGCAATCATGCTCTTTACTATTTTAACAATAGGGGTGTCTGCGGCGGGAGGTTATAGCGGCGCAGGTGGAGGAACAGTTGGTGGAATACTATCGGACAACGATGCATTTTCGTGGGGCGGAGACAATAACCAACAAGGCTACAGAATAACAGTATATAATAATGGAAGGGAGAAAATTGTAGATACCCCGGTAGACATACTTTTTACAGACCCTGTCAATTTGAGCGACGCAGAATTTGAATACATGGCTCAACCAAAGCACCCCGACAATAATTCAGGACTTTTCAGACAATTAAGACAAAAACCAAGTAAAATGAAAAGTGGATATAGCAATACCGGAAAGAGGAATGGTAGAAAATTTAGAGCAAATGCCTAAATTAATAGTGAGCCACGCTACGATTTTGAATTCCTACGAAGCTCAAGGGGTCGAGGTAGGTGAATATTTCAGGGAAAAACCTTTCGCCGAAAACCCTAATATGGTAAGATTAAAGGCGTTGGTACTTTGGGGCAAAATAAACGACGGGGTTCAATTATTTCCCACAATTACAACAGATTATTTAGAGAAGAACGAAATAAGAATAACAATAGAACCTATAATATGGTTTAAACCAGCAACTTGGGACAGAGATACACAAAGCGGAAATAAATACTCCCATTATCTATATGGAACAATAACAAATCATGTACAATGGTACAACGAAGCACAAAACCCATTTGCACAAAGCAACTTCCATATAGTAAGATACGTACAGTCCTCCAAAAACCCGAGAAACAATGAAGACATAGACCCAAAGCTCGATAACAGTTTAATGAACACCCCGGGCACCTCCCGATTATCAACTTTCAACATCTAAAGACAGTTTAATTACACGAACCCCTTTTATTTTACAGCACAAAAACATTAAAACACCGTCTCCTCAAAGGCGGTGTTAATCATTAAAAAATTTTTAAAACACGATAAATCACCGATTCAAATAATACGTAATAAAAAATTTACATCTGCTATTGCCGTTTCTTTGATATTATGATATAATATTATAGTAGACAAAGAGAGGTAGTAAAATGAATTCCAACAAACCATACAAATACATATTAATAAGCAGATTATACGATGGTTCGAAAACTGTATAAAAAGGAGATGAAATGGGTTTTGTATTAAACGAAAGTGTTTCCCCCAAGCTTTTAAAGAGTCTTAGCTTAGACGAAAAGGCTTCGCTGTGTGAGCAACTGCGAAGCTTTATAATAAGGCGTGTCTCTGAAAACGGTGGGCATTTGGCATCGAATTTGGGGACTGTTGAGTTGATTGTCGCCCTGCACAGCGTTTTTGAAACACCGCAAGATAAAATAGTTTTCGATGTCGGCCATCAAGCCTATGCCCATAAAATTATAACAGGACGTTACAGCGAATTTTCGGGGCTTCGCGCTCACGGGGGAATTTCAGGTTACCCTCGCCCGAGCGAGTCGGTTCACGATGCGTTTGTGGCAGGGCATAGCGGAATTTCAATATCAGCCGCCTTAGGATTAAGTGAAGCTATGTTGCTCTCACAAAGCCCGGGAAAAGCTATTGCCGTGGCAGGTGACGGGGCTTTCACCAACGGCGAAATATATGAGGGGCTTAATAATATTCTGCCTAAGCATAAAAATCTGTTGGTAATTCTCAACGACAACGAAATGTCAATCGCAAAAAACAGCGGTGCTATTGCGGGTTATCTCAGCAAACTCCACTCGAAAAATCTCACACGCATTAAATGGTTTGTAAAAAATGCGTTAAATACCGACAACCTTTTTGAAAGTTTGGGGTTTAGATATTACGGTTCAATCAACGGCCATGACTTAGCCGAGCTAATCAACGTGTTTAACGATGTAAAGCAGGTAGAACTTCCCTGTTTTGTGCATGTTAAAACAATAAAAGGCAAAGGCTTTGTTCCTGCTGAAAACAACGCCCCCAAACACCATGCAATATCCGCAAAACAAGATAAAGCCGACACGTTTTCAGAAGTTTTCGGCAGAGCACTCTTATTTTCGGGCAACAAAAACAAGAAAATCTGCGCTATAACAGCCGCGATGAAAAACGCAACCGGTTGTGATTATTTCGCAAAACAATACCCCGAACGCTTCTTTGATGTCGGAATCGCCGAGGGACACGCCATAACCTTTGCGGCAGGGTTGGCGGCAGGGGGAATGTGTCCCGTTGTCGCGATTTACAGTACGTTTTTACAGCGCGGATACGACCAACTGATTCACGATGTTTCGATTGAGAACACCCATATAGTGTTTGCGGTTGACCGCGCGGGATTAGTCGGCGAAGACGGCGAAACACACCAAGGCACGTTTGATATGCCGATATTTAACGCAATCCCCGGTATGGTTGTTTATTGCCCCTCTAACGCCGATGAGTTGCGCTTATGCCTTGAACGTGCAGTTGAAACCGAAAAGGGCCCTGTTGCAGTGAGATATCCGCGCGGAATATGTCACAGCGCGCCCTACAGCCCGGTGAACAGTGAATACAGATATATTAAAGCTGATGCGAAGCAGAAAAAGCCCCTGATTATAACCTACGGCAGGCTTACCTACACCGCCGTGCGATTGAGCCGATTATGCGCCGATGTAATACAGCTTATACGAGTGAAACCGCTTCCCGAGGCGGTAATAGCAATCGCGAAAGAATACAACGATATTTTCTTTATAGAAGAGTCGTCGGAATGTGGCGGCGTGGGGGAGTCGCTGTTGAAATTCCTTCATAATAATGGGTGGAATGGCAACTACTCCTTACGCGGAATAAAGGGGTTTGTTCCCTACGGCGATATTGAGACACAGCTTAGACTGTGCGGTCTTGACTATAACTCGTTAGCAATGTTTATTTTTAAAAGGCAGGTTGAAGAAGAAAAGAGATTAGACATAACGTTAGCCGAACGCGGATTTGCCAAAAGCCGAACTGTCGCCCAAGAGTTGATTAAAAAGGGCTGTATCACGGTAAACGGCAATATAATCGAAAAACCCTCTGAATTAGTCAAAGGGAAAGACAAAATCAAAATGATTGGTGAACAGCCCAAATATGTGAGCAGGGGGGGCAATAAACTTGAGAAAGCTTTAAAAACTTTCAACATAGATTTAAACGCTAAAATTTGTCTTGACGTGGGGGCATCAACGGGCGGTTTTACCGACTGTATGTTACAGCAAGGCGCGCTCACCGTCTACACCGTTGACGTAGGCAGTAACCAGCTTGACAGAAAACTTTTGGGTGACGACCGCGTTGTTTGTTTTGAGCAGCTTGATATACGCAAAGCGCAGGATAAAATCGTCAAAAAATTTGACTTCATCACGGTTGACGTGTCTTTTATATCGCTCAAACTCGTCCTGCCGAATGTTGTGGGGTTTATGAAAGAACAATCCGCGGCAATTGCCCTTATAAAACCGCAGTTTGAAGTGGGCAAGAAGTATCTGAAAAACGGAATTGTCACCGACAAAGACGAAAGAGAGGGCGTTGTCGCAAACATTAAAAATTTCATCAGCGAATTAGGCTTTAAAGTAGGCGGCATAATCAAAGCCTCCCCACCCGAGCCGGATAAAAATACTGAGTATTTGATTTATTTTAGGCGATTTTAAAAACTTGTTTTGTAGCTACAGCGTATTGACAAATGTTTGAGTTTTCTGTATAATATTTCTAAAGGAGTTGATTTCATGTCTACAATCCAGTTTCGCACAGATGATATAACAAAATCACAAGCTAACTTAATATTCGGGCAACTCGGAATTACAATGTCAGATGCGTTGAATATGTTCTTGAAACAATCGATTTTGCACGGCGGCTTACCGTTTGAATTACGAATTCCGCGATATAACCAAACAACACTCGCCGCACTCGCCGATGCACAGCAGAGCAAAGGCAAAGGAATTCGCGGAGTAAGCGCGAAAGAAGCTCTCGCCCAACTAAAAGAAGATGACGGTGACGATGAATGAACGTAAGATGGCGAAAGCAGTTTAAAAAAGACTATAAGCGTATGATGAAACAGGGGAAAAATATTGCTGAGTTAGATTGGGTTATTTTAGAATTAGCTGTACCCAATCCATTGCCGGAAAAATATTGTGACCACACACTTATCGGCAATTATGCCGGATATAGAGAATGTCACTTAAACCCGGATTGGCTATTGATTTATGACTACGAAACAATTAAAATTGATGACAAGCAAGAAGAGCAATTACTGCTCGTGAGAACGGGTTCACACTCTGAATTGCTTGAAAAGTAGGAACGATTTTTATGAAATCTCTATTATGTATAAACCACAAAAATGAAAAGTCTAATTTAGCGTTAGAGCCTGTGTTGAAGAAATTGAAGAGTCTAAGCTTTGGTGTTTCGTATGATTTTGCTGAAATTGACACCTGCGATTTGGTAATCACAATCGGCGGTGACGGGACAATTTTGAAGTACGGAAAAGCCGCCGCAAAGGCGCGAAAACCATTGTTGGGAATTAACACCGGCACTTTAGGGTTTATGGCAACGCTTGAAACCGATGAGTTAGATAAGCTTGAACGGCTGTTAACCAAAGAATATCGCACCTCACGCCGCATGATGTTAGATATAAATTTATATCCCTTAGCCGTGAAAAACCGCGATGACAATATGGAGTTTGTCGCGCTTAATGACGTTGTTTTAAAACGTGAAACGGCTCAATTGCCTGAGTTTAGGGTGAGCGTGGGTGGAATCGAAGTCTCTAAAATCCGTTCTGACGGGCTGATTTTCAGTACACCGACCGGCTCAACCGCATATGCTTTGTCGGCGGGCGGCCCGATTCTTGAACCCGAACTTTCCTGCATTGAGTTTACCCCACTTTGCCCACACACCCTGTTTAGCAGAACTATGGTTTTTAGCGGCGATATTCCCATTACGATTGAGTTTTCGGGTTGCCCTTGTGAATTTATTGCCGATGGAGAGGGCGCGGTTCGTGTTAACGAGACTCAAACAATAGAAATAAAAAAGGCAAATTATTTTCTTGAATTAATCGACATGGAAAAAAACAGTTTCTACAACTCGGTTTATAATAAACTTATGAGACCGCTTAAATAGAACTTTTCTTATGAATGAGGTAAAATAAGTGAGGTAAAACATTGTTAAGAGAATTATCTATTGAAAATTTCGCGGTAATAGAAAGAGCATCAATCGCCTTTGACGACAATTTTAATGTCTTTACCGGCGAGACGGGTGCCGGAAAGAGTATTCTTATCGGCGGAATTAACGCAATCGCAGGAAGAAGAGTATATAAAGACATAGTGCGCTTCGGCTGTGAGCGCGCTGTAATAACCGCACTGTTTTGCGATTTGCCCGACAAATGTGTCGAAAAATTAATAGAAAACGGTTACGGTGATGTTGGCGATAATGAGTTGCTGATTATGCGTTCAGTCAACGCCGACGGCAAAAGCACTGTCAGAATAAACTCGAAACCCGCTTCGGTGGCGGTGTTGAAAGAAATTACCGCCGATTTGTTAGACATTCACGGGCAACAAGACTCACGAATTCTAACCAACAGCGAAAAACAAAGAGAATTGTTAGACGATTTTGCCGACATTGAGCCGACTTTGTCTGAATATAAAGCCTGTTTCAGAGAGTTCTCATCTGTTAGCAGAAAGTTGCGCCAAACCCAAGCAGGTGACTCTCATAAAGAGCTTGTCAAGCTTTCGTTAGAGAATAAAATAAACGAGATTGAAGCGTTAGACTTAAAACCGGGCGACGACACCGAAACCGCAAGACGGCTTGCTGTTGCGCGCGCCGATGCGAAAATGAATGTCGCCTTAGATTTTGTATACAGCGCGTTGTCAGGCACGCTCAGCGATAACAATCAAACCAACGGCGCATTAGATTTAATAGGAATGTCTATACAAGAACTTTCAGGTGTGGCAGAACATATTCCCACCATATTAGCCAGACTTGAAGCGATTAATACAGAACTCGCGGACATTAAAAGCGAGGTTTTGAAACTCTTGCCGGACTCAATTGACGAAAACGATGTGACTTTGCTTGAACAAAAAATGTCATCAATCGCCTCACTCAAGCGTAAATATCGAAAAGAGTTAGACGAAATTTTGTGCGATTGCGAAAACTATAAAAAAGAGTTAGCTGAACTTTCTTGTCTTGACGAACTGTTGACAACCCTCAACGAGCGCAAGAAAAATTTAGGTGAACAATTAAAAGCTTTAGGACATTCACTCACAAAAAAACGCCTTGATGCCGCGAAAATATTAACCGCGCGAATAACAAGCGAGCTTGCTTATCTCGACATGCCGGACGTAAATTTAGAGTTTCGTGTTAGCCCGGACAAGGTGACAATCAACGGTATGGACAATGTCGAAATTTACATATCGGTTAATAAGGGTGAGAGCTTAAAGCCGATGTCTAAAATAGCGTCGGGCGGTGAATTGTCGCGGATTATGCTTGCAATTAAGAGTTGCCTTGCGCAAAGCGATGATATTCCAGTAATGATTTTTGATGAAATAGATACAGGAATAAGCGGCATAGCCGCCAACAAAGTGGGTATTAAACTCTCATCGCTGTCGCAAAAACGTCAAATCATCTGTGTTACACACTTAGCGCAAATTGCCGCAAAAGCAACCAACCACCTTCTAATCGAGAAGCAAAGCGTGGGTGAGAGAACTTTTACAAACGTAAAATGTCTTAGCCCAAACGAAAGAAAATCAGAAATCGCCAGAATTATATCCGGCGACCCCGACTCTCAAAGCGCGCTCAATACAGCGAATGAACTCTTAGGACAATTGACAATTGACAATTGACAATTGACAATTGTGGAGTCGCCTTACGGCGACGGATTTCATTTGACACAATTATTATAAATTCAAAAATTTTTTCAAAAAACTCTTGAATTACTCTAAGGTTTGTAGTATAATGTAACTATCGGGGAAACCCGGTCAGGGCAAGACTGAAAACGGCGTTGTGCCGGACGGTTGCGTTCACTTCCGAAAGGAGGTGTTCTTATGGAGATTGCATATGTTATATCTATAACGCTTATCTCAATAATCGCTATTATCGCGATGTTCAACATAAAAAAGTAACCGCCCCTCGTCCAAAGTAGCGGTTACTTAATTTCTGCAAAATGGACGCAACCGTTGAAGTCTTGCCCTGTTTTTATTATAATAACATATTTCACAGATTTTGTCAAGAGTTTTAAAAAATTTGTTTAAATTCAATTGTCAAATGAACTTATAATGTTTTTCCACCGCCTTTGTGACTTTCCAAAAGCATTTCAGCCCTTTCGGGAAAATCACATAGTCGCCCACACCGAACGACACTTCTTTTCCATCATAGCTGACTGTGACCTGCCCTTGCGTGAGTATGCAATGCTCTTCGCTGTTATAGCTCCAATCAAACTCGGAGACCTCACAACCCCAAGTCGGGCAACTTTTCATCTCTGAAATTTCTTGCTCCGTAGGCTTTTTCACAATAATATCCATTTTTAAATCCACCCTTTCTGCGTAAACGCGTTTTGAAAGTATATTTTCCCGGCTTATGGGGAATTGCTTTCAAACTCGAATCCACCCTTTCCATAAATAATAATCTTAATTATAGCACAATAACTGTCAATTGTCAATTGTCAATTGTCAATTGTTCGTCAATTGTCAATTGTTCGTCGGGGGTTTCTATGTCACAACGATTTATTTTATTAGTGAATATATTGATGGGCGCGTTGTTTTTCGGTTGTGCCTATTTTATGAGTGTTTATTTTGATTTTGCGAGTGAGCAGAGCGTGAGTGAACCCGGCGGTTTCGGGCATGAGTTCGCACTTTATCTTATAAATGCCGACAACCCATTACCCGAAAATTTAGAAATTCAAACCGCTAAAGTGCAGGGCGACTTTGAGCTTGATGTCCGCTGTGCTGAATACGCCGTTGAAATGCTCAAAGCCGCTGAAAATGACGGTATCAGCTTAGTCGTCTGCTCAGCTTATCGCACGCCCGAACTTCAACAAAGACTATTTGAACGCAGTATAGAAAATTTCATTTCCAAAGGCTACACCCCGTCTGAAGCGAGACACTTGACCGCCCTTGAAATTGCCCTGCCATATCAAAGCGAGCATAATTCGGGCTTGGCAATGGATATAGTTTCACAAGGCTGGTTTTTAAGACACGGTGATGTAACACCCGATTTTGAATATACCAAAGAGTTCAAATGGCTGTCCGAAAACTCATGGAAGTACGGCTTTATCTTGCGTTATCCTCAAGGGAAAACCCATCTAACCGGCATCACCTATGAGCCGTGGCACTACCGTTTCGTAGGGCTTCAAAAAGCAGAGCAGGTCTATTGCTCTAATTTAACGTTAGAAGAATACATTGAACAGTTGACAATTGACAGTTGAGAGTTGACAGTTATTGTTATAACCCCAAACAACGCCACAACGTTAATCGATGAGCCGCGATTATAACTCATCAATTTTCACTGCGGCGTGATTTGCTGTAATTTCAAATCCGTCCGCGCAAGCGGACTCAATAACTGTCAATTCTCAATTGTCCACTGTCAACTGCTCGTCAAAGTTCTCGATTTCCCTGTGAGAAAATCTTTAAGCTGTGTTATATCCACAGCACCGATAGTTTCATTCCCTGCTATAAAACATTCGGGTGTTTCGGGCAGTTGCTTTACAATCGCATATTTGAGATAAGTCAAATCAGCTATATTTATTTTGCCGTCACGATTGCAGTCGCCAAGTATAAACACACAAGGGTCTTCACATTTTCCAAAGCCTTTGCAGTAGTCACCGCAGGGGGTAAAAACGCAAGGCTCATCACAATTCCCTTCACCTTTGCAGTAGTCACCGCAGGGAACAAAAGCAGATGGCTCACCCTCAACAATATTAAATCCGCTCAACTCATCTTCAACTTGATAAGCCGCTCTCGCGCCTATTGGGACATACACTGTCATGCTTGACGAACCATTCCAAAAAACATTGAACCCAAACTCCGGCGGCGTTTGAGATTTAAAAACCACCCTTGTCAATCCTTCGCAATAGGAAAATGCCCAACCGCCTATACTTATCACGCTGTCTGGAATTGTCACGCTCGTCAATCCTTCGCAATAGAAAAATGCATCATAGCCTATACTTGTCACTCTGTCGGGGATTGTCACGCTCGTTAAACCATAGCAAGTATTAAATGCACTATCGCCTATACTTGTCACGCTGTTGGGGATTGTATATCCTCCTTGCCTTCCGGGTGGATATGTAATAAGGGTTGTAGCGGCTTTGTTAAACAACACACCGTCTATGTCAGTGAAATATTGATTGTTGGCTGAAACTTTTATTTCTGTCAACCCCGTACACCAATAAAATGCACGCTCCTCTATGCTTGTCACGCTATCGGGGATTGTTATTACAGTTAATTCTTGGCAACCCTCAAATGCACCCCAACCTATAGTTGTCACGCTGTTGGGGATTGTGTAACTACTTCCTTGTTTCCCACCCGGATATTGTATAAGTTCTGTCACGCTTTTGTTAAACAACACACCGTCTATATCAGTGAAATATTGATTGTTGGCTGAAACTTTTATTTCTGTCAACATATCGCACCAGGCGAACGCACCAAAGCCTATACTTGTCACGCTGTCTGGAATTGTCACGCTCGTTAAACCAACGCAACCTTCAAATGCACCTTCGCCTATACTTCTTACGCTGTTGGGGATTGTGTAACCACTTCCTTCTTTCCCACCCGGATATTGTATAAGTTCTGTCACGTTTTTGTTAAACAACACACCGTCTATATCGGTGAAATATTGATTGTTTGCTGAAACTTTTATTTCTGTCAATGCTGTGCAACTGAAAAATGCTCTATAGCTTATACGTGTCACGCCGCTGCCGATTGACACGTTCGTCAACTCCACGTAATTTATAAATGCCCAATCAAGTACACTTGTCACGCTATCTTGAATAACAACAGCGCGAACTGCGTTTGAGTAATGTTCTCCTTCGCCCCATGCCCAGTTTCTCATACCGGTATCATTCTCTATAGTCAACAACCCGTTATCGTCTAACGACCAGCCATCGCCGATTATCAAATCGTCCTCTTTTTCACCCTCAACAATATTAAATCTACTCAAGTGAATTTCAGCTTGATAAGCCGCTTTCGCGCCAAATGGCACATACACTGTCATGCTTGATGGCACACCTTCAAAAACACCTTCCCATATACTAAATGACGGCGGTCTTCGAGATTTAAAGGTCATGCTCGTCAACCCCGTGCAATCATAAAATGCATCTTCGCCTATACTTGTCACGCTGTTGCCGATTGTTATTTCGGTTAAATTCGTGCAATTCTCAAATGCTTGACTGCCTATATTTGTCACGCCACTGCCGATTGACACGTTTGTCAACTCCACGCAATTCATAAATGCCGCATGACCTATATTTGTCACGCCATCTTGAATAACAACAGTGCGAACTGCGTTTATGTTATCCCAGGTTCTCCAGCCTGTCATACCGGTATCACTCATTATAGTCAACACTCCGTTATCGTCCAACGACCAACCATCGCCGGAGTCTGCTGCGCTCGCGCTCAACATTCCAACCGAAATAAACCCAATTGAAATCACCATTGCCAAAAACACCGATAAAATTTTCTTGAACATTTTTCCTTTACTTCGCTTTAAACTCATCATTTTCACGCCCCCTGATTTTATTTTTTGGGTTAAATTCACTCTTTTAAACCCTTTATAAAATATAACATATTCTTCCAAAAAGCGCAATAGTGAAAAAGAAAATTCGTGATTATATATATATATATAATGTTGAATATTTTTGTGGGTTTTGACGAAACAGCGACCGAAACTTATGTGTTGGGGTGTTATGACAGGCAGGCTTAATAGCGCAAACGCATGAAGTGCAGGGAGTGAAATCGCCCTTTTTTGGCAGCGAAAGGTAGCAGGGCAACAAAAACGCCCCCGAATGTGGGAGCGTTAATTGCTTATAAGAAATACGCCGCTTCTTTTTTAGGGAATAAACACCAAACAAACACCATTTAGTAAAATCCCCTGCTCTTTTTGGTTGTAAAGCCGCTTGTAGAGCGGATTTACAGGAATCTGAGTGACAGGATTTGAACGTCGGGAATTGCTTTTTTTAACTCATGCAAAGTCTGTCAAACCGCACTACAAAGCATTTTGACGAGGTTGAGGCGATGCTTGAGGGATATTATTCCAAACAATGTGTGCAGGATGATTTTGACGAAGAATCCGCTAAGAAAGCCATTGAGGATAAAGGCGGAGCAATAACACAAATTGGCGATATATGGCTTTTAGGAAATCATCGGCTTTTATGTGGCGATTCAACTAACACCGCCGATTTTGAGAAGCTGTTACAAGGTCAAAAGGCACAGCTCTGCGTGACTTCCCCGCCTTACGGCGTGGGCAAAGAATATGAGCAGAAAGGCTTAGAACCGTGGTTTGAGTTAATGCGTCCGGCACTTAAAAACATCTGCAAAAACGCCGAAACGGTTGTCATTAACTTAGGGGATTTATTCACAACAAAGAGCCAGTTTATAGAACCGACATTCGCTTACATTATCGAAATGCTCGCCGACAACGGTTATCGTCCGCTGTGGGTGCGGATTTGGGATAAAAAGCGGCAAGCGTTATCAAGTAATGCTCCATATCATTTGGCGACAAATAAGCCTGTCGGCGATGCCGAGTGGCTTGGGGCGTTTTCGTCTGAATCTGACACCGCTGATGATGGGCTTGTGGTGGTTGACGACCACGGATATATCGTTGCGGCGGCGGGTCACAATTATAAATTTGTGAAGCGGTTATCGCGGCAGGAACGCAGGGATTGGGGATTTTCAAGCCTGTGGCGTATCGCCTCGGTAACCGGAACCGCCAACACGAAAAACCGCCTTGACGAAAGGAATCACAAGGCACGGTATCCTGTGGAGTTGCCGTGGCGGTGCTTGAAAATGCACAGCGACAAAGGCGATGCCGTACTCGATAAAACCCTTACAACTTTGATACAATTTCATTTTAGAGTTCAAAATCTAAATGCACCTCAAAACCGCAGTAATAAAGGGCTTTCACGGTTATTCGCTAACCGCAGAAACGGAACTATAAACCGTTAAGTGTAAATGGAATAATCTTCCAAAAATAACCAATACTTTTATTGCGGCAAAACAGGGCAACGCTGAAGAGCGACCCGACGCGTCCGCGGCTTAAA
>Ga0099364_10005833_pt1 | contig 18123 bp, 12 predicted proteins | sample TergutTh196P3_FD_73070 | JGI IMG/M metagenome (GOLD analysis project Ga0099364, IMG submission 73070) | Microcerotermes parvus P3 segment gut microbial communities from Pointe-Noire, Republic of the Congo - Th196 P3 | ecosystem: Host-associated > Arthropoda: Insects > Digestive system > Gut ...
GCGCGTTCCGTATCCTTTTCAATGGTATCTTGCCGGCTCGTTAGTAGACGAAAGCCTTCCATCGCAGGAAGACGGTCTGATGATGGACGTACTGCGGGGAAACATGTCGCCCGACAGGACGCACGCTTTTGTGAACAACTGGGGGTACGCTATGCATAACTGGTGGTGGCCCAATGTGTTCAACGCTATTCGCAGATGCAACCTGTTCTTCGAAAAAATTGATGAAGTGCCTTTTGAAGATGAAACAAAAAAGTTGCAATTCACGGGCGAGGTTCACTTTTTGCGCGCTTATTTTTATCACCTGCTACTCGTACAATATGGAGGCGTACCCGTATTTGACCGTGTGTTCCATGTTGGCGACGACTACAGGGTGCCGCGTAATACGCTTGCCGAGACAGTTGATTTCATAGTAAAAGACCTGGACGAAGCAGCCCGCATCCTAAAAGAAACGGGTCAAAGCGATAAAACCAGAGGCTCGGAAGGAGCAGCCTTGGCGCTAAAATCAAGAGTATTGTTGTATGCTGCCAGCGATTTGTTCAATTCAAGAGCTTCATGGTGGCCTGGTTACAGCAATCCCGAATTAGTAAGCTATATGGACGATAACAGAAGGCAACGCTGGGAAGCAGCTCAAAGAGCAGCAAAAGAAGTTATGGACCTGGGAATATACGAACTCTATGATGTAAACCCTGCCAATAACTATTTATACCCAAATAGCAAGGCTAAAAATTTTGCAGATTTATTTCTTCAAATAAGTTCCCGAGAGCAAATTTTCATCACGCAGTATGACAAACAAAATGACCCGGTATTCTACGGTTCAGACCAACTTACCATCTATGGCAGGCAGGCAGACGGTTTTCGTACATTGAGCCAGCCAATAGGCAACCTTGCAAATGCTTTTGAAAACAGCGACGGCAGCTATTTCGATTTTGAAGCAAAAAAAGACGACCCTTATGTAGGCCGCGACCCTCGTTTCTATGCTTCTATACTGTATAATGGCGCCAATTGGGTCAGCTTCAGAGGTGCAGCCAACCCGCCAACTTCTTTGCCTGTTCAGAACGGCTATTGGACAAGAAACGCTGACGGAGAAACCGTTGCCAGAATATTGGGCAGAGACCACACGCACGTTGGTAGACCGACGTATACGTATTCGGGATATATAATGCGAAAATTTATTAACCCCGAACTGCCGCTTGGCTACTATTTCCCAAAACAACCCCAGCCTTATATGCAAATTCGTTATGCAGAAATAATACTCAATTACGCGGAAGCATGTATAGGGGTCGGCGATGAGCCGGAAGCGCGAAGGGCGTTAAACATGATTAGAGATAGAGCCGGAATGCCCGATGTGCCTGAAACCGAAACAGGAGCAGACCTGATAAAACGCCTGCGAAACGAAAGGCAAGTAGAATTGGCTTTTGAAGTGCATCGAATATGGGATGTTCGCAGATGGATGATAGGACCGGAAGCATACATACCCGCAAGAGGAGTAGATGTTCATTACCAGGGAAACCATCCCGACGACACAAATCCGGTATATACGGAAGCCCCAAGTATAGAAGCGCGCTCTTGGAACCCAAGTCATTACTTAGTCCCTATTCAGCGAGCAGAATTAGAAAGGAATACGGCATTGATACAAAATCCGGGATATACGCAATAAAATTTTTAAATTTATAAACAACAACGCGGGAAACGCAGTTAGCAATAACCTTATTTCCCGCGTATTTTTTCAACCTTTCCAATATAAAAAATAATCATGAAAACAATCAAAAAATCGATTTCACGCCGCAATTTTCTTGCAAGTTCGGGTGTCGCGCTTGCAGGAGGCGCATTAATCAATCCTTTTGCCCAAGCTGGCGCTACGCCGGCAACGATAACAATGCAGCAGTCGTCAAAAACTAAATTAGCCCTCGTTGGCACCGGCATACGCGGAATAGGCGCTTTTGGAAATTCTCTTATCAGACGATATCCTGATAAAATAGAGTATGTCGGGCTGTGCGATAAAAACCCCGGACGCGTTGAAGCCGGCAAGGAAATAATAGGCGTTAACTGCCCTACCTACAGCGACCTGAATAATCCATTATCTGCTTTCGACAAGATGATGAACGAAAGGAAGCCAGAATTAGTTATTGTATGCACAACCGACTCTACTCACGATGATTACATTGTTCGCGGCATGGAGCTTGGCGCCAACATTATAACCGAAAAGCCAATGGCGACAGACGAAAGAAAAATTCAACGCATAATAGACGCCGAAAATCGCACCGGAAAAAAATGTCTAACAGCGTTCAATTATCGTTATTCACCGCTTCGCGCTAAGATGTATGAACTTTTGAACGCCGGCGAAATAGGCGAACTAACGTCGATAGACTTCAACTGGTATCTGGATATTTCTCACGGCGCCGATTATTTTCGTCGCTGGCACAGGCTAATGGATATTGGCGGCTCGCTGTGGGTTCACAAAGCATGCCACCATTTTGACCTGCTAAACTGGTGGATAGACAGCGACCCTGAAACAGTGTATGCATTAGGCGCGCTCGAATTTTACGGTAAAAATGGACCATTCCGCGCTGAAAATTGCAGAACATGCCCACACATCCGGCAATGTCAGTTCTACTGGCAAATAGAACGACCGATATCTGACTTCGTTTTAGAAGCTTCGGGAATAGGCGAGGCGCGTCCACAAGGGCCAAGTTTGCTAAGACTGTTGTATATCAACAACGAACATTATGATGGCTACTTGCGCGATGGCTGTGTTTTCAAAAATGACATAGACATATACGACAAAATGGCAGCTACCATTAAGTACATGAACGGCGTACAGGTTTCATATTCGCTTACCGCCTATTCTCCCTACGAGGGCTATCGCATTGCTTTCAACGGAACAAAGGGACGCATGGATGCATGGATAGAAGAATCGAATCCTGTAAGCGACAGGGATTTTGATGAAATAGTTCTGTTCAAAAATTTCGGCAGACGACAGTATATACAGATTCCTCACAGGTCGGGGCACGGCGGAGGCGACAACCTGATGCGAGACCAAATGTTTATACCCGACTCGCCAGACCCGCTAAAACAAAAAGCAGGAGTAAGAGACGGCTCGCTGGCATGTTTGATAGGGATAGCAGCAAGAAGAAGTATAGAATCAGGACAACCGATAAAAATAGCAGACATGACCTCTATTAAACCGCAAATAAAAAAACAATACGCAGGATAAGCGAGTTTGTTATTGTTAAGCTTTAGGGTTTGAATATCAATAAAATCGAACTATTAAATTTTTTTTAATAGTTCGATTTTTATGGAATTTTCAAAACAACCTCCTCAAATGCCTATCGTAAATATTTTCTATAACTTGTTGTTCGACAATCTTTTTGTGTTTTTCAAGCGCCTCTGTAAATACATTGCCGTATTCAGCTGCTATTTTGAAACTTACGTGCATTAATTGTCTGAAATCTGGATTATAATCGGGTTGGTCGGGGATATGCCTGAGCGTATTGGCTAATTTCTCTCCTGACCACAACGCTACTTCTGCGCTTTTGGGCAATCGTTCCGTGCTGATGTCTATAACCGTTGCGTAGGGCGCACAAACTTCGTCTATTCTGCTCAACGCGCTCGTATATATCGCTTTTACAAGATTTATGGAATCAACGTCGTTCGACATTGACAGCCCTGTGATTTCTTCCAACCACGTTGTACCCGCAGTTTTTACATGTATACCCTTGTCGTATTTTTTTATCAGTTTGCCAATAGCAGGGTATATTGAAAATTTGTCGCTGCCCGAATGGACGCTCAATTTCAGATTTTCAGGCAGATTAAACTCCCTTACGGCAAAATCAATAACTAAGAGGTCGTCTTCAAATTCTTTTGCAAACATATTGATATCGCCAACGTAGTCTACACCCTTGTTGAATCGCCCGCTAAACTTGGGAGCGATGGTTTGAGCCGGAATATTTTCGGATGATATAGCGCTCAAAATGAAAAACATTTCAACGGGCGACTGTGCATCGTTGACCTCGTCCATCGATACTTCTGCAACAAAATTGTCTTTGCCTTTAGCGTTCTCTATTTTACGGTAAATTCTACCTGCCTCCTGAATAGCATACAGAAATTTACAGGCAATGGTTTTCAACTGCTCATCGTTGACATCAAACGGCTCACTTATTCCGGGTATTTGCAACTTGCCGACATACTTCATGTTTGAATCAACAAATTTGTCAATATCCGCTTGTTGAGCCTTTTTTCCTATATAATCGGCTACATCAAGGGTGAAAAAATCTGAGGCGTCAATAAATTTTTCCACGTTAGTGGCGTTAATGTGGTCAGCATCAACAAAATATTGATTTCCGTAGCCAAGCGCTTTTACGGCTGCATCGGCTGCATTGCGTGTGTGGGCGGGCGTAGTGCCTATAAAAGTATGTTCGCGGTTGGACTTGTTCCAAACCGGCACAATTTCAACGCCCAACACTGCGCTTGCTTTAGTTAAGGCTTTCAACTGGGCTTCGCCTTGCTGCGCAAAACGGTCGCCTGTTCCAAAAGAATATTTTCCTATCTCCATAAATAATCTTTTCTTAAATAAACAATAAATACGGGCGCAAAGTTAAAAAAAAAAATACACTTTTCAAATCATCGATTTTGTGGATACAAAAATGAAACTGATTAGGCTGATTTTCACGTATTTATTTAATTTTTTAAATTTGCAAAATCGATTTTGCAAATATATTCATCCGAAAAATACCGTTATTTTTGTTATTTTTTGGCAGAATATTGTTACTTTTTTCGTTAATTTTACATTATCTTTGCTTTTTTTAATTTTTAAATTATTATATCGAAATGAAAAATATAGTAAAAAAAATAATAGCTCAAAATCCTTTTGCGGGAATGCGAAAGGTCGCAGTGGTGGCGCTGTGCGTGGTGCTGGCGGGGGGTTTTTACTCTTGTGGAAAGAACGCCGAATATTCCGATACAGTAGGAAATGTAACCGGCACAATCATTGGAAACTACTCCAACGGTTTTACTACCTTGCTTGTTCAAATTGATAAAAAATATCCGATAGGTGAGACAGTCGAATATATTGCTCATAATTGTACGCACATGTCAAACGAAGGTACGTATAAAAACGTAATACAGGTTCAACCGTTTCTACCACCGCTTGATTGGACTGAAGGAGAGGCAGTAATAGGGAAAAGAATATCTTTTTCATATAGAGAGTTTCAACACGAAGAAGATTGCGAATTGTTCTACTGCTATATACATGGCAATGCTATGTGTGTGCCTCCCGCCGTTCCAATATATGTTATCACAAATTATCAAATTTTAATGTAAATAATAAATAATAAAAATGAAAAAAATATTTTTTTTAATAGTATTATTCTTAGTTAGCGTTGTTTGCAACGCTCAAACGCATTATTATTGGTCAGGTGGCAAAAAAATATGGTTGGATACGGATTCCACTCTATTGATTGTAAAGTTCGACAACGAAGACAACCTGAAAGGTTTTTCGTCTTACGTTTCCTCAACGACCAGAATGGCAATGCCCAAAGTTTTGATGCCGACCTTACCTTCGATGTCCGCCTTTACGACGGACGGGGTAATTTGTTGCAACAGCAGAAAACCAAGGGTGGCACGTTGCAGTTCAATGTTTCAAACTTGCCCAATGGAATCTATCTTTTATGGATAGACGACGGCGTGAGCGAAAAGCCTGAGGTGCAAAATATTGTGGTGGAAAGATAAAATATCTTCGGTTATGGATGTGGGTTAGGAGGATACACTGATTAGACTGATTTGCACGGGTTTTGACTTTGCAGAATCCGTGCAAAATTGATTTTGCAAAAATAAAATACAAAAAAAGGTCTGTAATAAGCGACAATTTGGAATGCACCACGCAAGATTAACAATTTTTGTTACTATTAGGCATAATTTTGTTACTTTATATGTTTCAAACATAATACTTTTGCGTTTTTAAATATAATAACAAATTTTTGTAAGGATGAAATATTTTTTTTCAATACTGTTTATTGCGAGCGCCTTTACATTAGGTTGTTCTAAAAACGAGGCTACGCCGCGCGTTAGCGAAAAGTTCAATGATGATTGGCTTTTTCATCTTGGCGATGTTGTTGGTGGCGAAAAGTCGTCGTTATCGGATAGCCATTGGCGTCGGCTTGATTTGCCGCACGATTGGGGTATCGAAGACCTTCCGGGTACTCTTTCTCCTTTCGATTCTACTGCGCCTCACGGTATCGCCAGCGGTTTTACGCGCGGCGGCACAGGATGGTATCGCAAGCATTTTTTGCTGAACGGGGAAGACGTTGCGCGACGGGTTTACATACAGTTCGACGGAGCATATAAAAATGTTGATGTTTGGGTCAACGAGCGGCACGCAGGTAGCCATTTCTACGGATATACGAGTTTTTGGTTTGATATAACCGAAATGGTAAAATTCGGCGAGAATAACCTTATTGCCGTACGCGTTAATAATGAAAATGTTACAAGTCGCTGGTACAGTGGTTCTGGAATTTATCGGCATGTGTGGCTCACTATCACCGAGCCTTTGCATATAGAGACTTGGGGAACTGCCATCACCACGCCGGAGGCGTCTGACAGGGCTGCTACCGTCGCCGTTGTTTCTACATTAGTTAATAATTATCCGGAGCGCAAAACGGCAAAAATCCGCTATACTATTCGCGACAAGGACAACGCGCTCGTGGCGCAAAGTGAGATTACCGGCGAGGCAGGCGGCAGGCAGAAGGAGAACTTCAGACACAGCCTGTCAGTTGCAAATCCTCTGCTTTGGTGTATCGAAACGCCTAATCTGTATCAACTTGAAACAGAGGTATTCGTATCAAATCGTTTGGTAGACCGCACTTTTGAGACCTTTGGCATACGTACTGTTGAGTTCGATGCCCGACATGGTTTTCGTTTGAACGGAAAGACCATAAATTTGAAGGGCGGTTGCGTTCACCACGACAATGGTCCTTTGGGTGCATTAGCGTTGGATAGGGCAGAGGAGCGTAAGGTCGAACTTCACAAGGCGGCGGGATACAATTCCTTGCGTATGGCGCATAATCCACCTTCGACGGCTCTACTCGAAGCCTGCGACAGGCTGGGGATATTGGTCATTAACGAAGCCTTTGATGTTTGGCGTCACGGGCATTTTGAGGGCGACTATGCTGAATATTTCGACCGTCTGTGGCGTGGCGACATGGCAAGCATGATTTTGCGCGACCGCAACCATCCAAGTATAATCATGTGGAGCATAGGCAACGAAATAAAGGAAACTCAAACGCCGGAAGTGGCAGCGCTTTGCGGAGAAATGAGCCGTTTTGTAAAATCGCTTGACCCCTCGCGCCCCGTGACAGCCGGAGTACACAACATAACCGACGAAAAAGACCCGTTCTTTTCGCACTTGGACGTTAGCGGATACAATTATGCACGAAGGCGTTATGTGACCGACAATCAACGACATCCCGACAGAATAATGTACGGCTCGGAATCATTTGCTATTCAGGCGTATGACTATTGGAAGGATGTAGAAAATTATCCGTGGGTAATAGGCGATTTTGTTTGGACGTCGTTCGACTACATCGGCGAATCGAGCATTGGCTGGCGCGGTTATCCGCATGAAGACGGTTTTTTTCCGTGGACCTTGGCATATTGCGGCGACATCGACATCTGCGGGCTTCGCCGTCCACAGTCTTTTTTCAGAGAAACGCTTTGGAGCGAGCAGCCGGTAGTTAGTATCTTTGTTGCGCCTCCCCAGCCGTCTTTTCCGCTAAATCCCAACAAGGCGTCATGGAGCGTGTGGGATTGGTATGATGTAGTGCATAGTTGGAACTTTGAGGGCTACGAATCACAACCGTTGGAAGTATCGGTTTATTCGCAATGCAGCGAAGTAGAACTCTTTCTCAACGGCAACTCGCTCGGAAAAATGATAAATGCGCCTGAAAATAAAAACATTATCAGGTGGCGCGTACCCTATCAGCCCGGAGAATTGAAAGCCGTTGGAATAAACGCCGGTAGCCCGGTTGCTACAAGCGTTTTGAAAACTGCCGGAGGAGCCGCAAAAATACGACTTACAGCCGACAGGAACATTTTGTTGGCTAACGGCGAAGATTTGAGTTTTATCAGGGTCGAAATAGTAGACGAGCACGGCGTTGTTAATCCGGTAGCCGACAATTTAGTGCATTTTGAAATTATCGGCGCCGGCGCTTTGGCTGCCGTAGCCAATTCTAATCCTATGAGCGTAGAAAGCTTCCAACAATCCAAACGCAAGGCATGGCGCGGCGAATGTATGGCTATTGTGCGCGCCGGAAAAGAAAAAGGTATAATACGGCTCGCAGCAAAAACGGATGGATTGCCCGAAGAAATAATAATAATTCACGTTGAATAAATAAATTTTTTAGTAAGTAAATCAAATATTTTATAAATAATTCAGTTTAATTAATAATAAATAATAAAATGAATAAAAAATTAAAATCAGTTTTTTTAAGTACGATTATTGTTTTTGCGAGTTTAGCGTTATCATGCAAACAGCAACAACATCGTGTTGATGAAATCGTTCCGGGCGCGGTATGGTATGACACCGACGGAAATGTTATCAACGCACATGGCGGCGGTATGCTGTATCACGAGGGTACATATTATTGGTATGGCGAGCATAAGGGCGATTCGACCTATCGTCTTCCATGGGTTGTGACCTGGGAATGTTGGCGCGCCGACGCCGGAGGAGTAGCATGTTATTCTTCTACCGATTTGAAGAATTGGAAATTTGAGGGTTTAGTCCTGCCCAGCACTCCCGACGAGCCCGATTCAGACCTGCATCCATCACAGGTCATAGAGCGTCCAAAAGTAATATACAATGACAAGACCGGTAAGTTTGTCATGTGGATGCACATAGAAAGTCCCGATTATGAGAAGGCTCATGCAGGCGTGGCTATAAGCGATACGCCAACGGGAAAGTTTACCTATCTGGGCTCCTTCAAGCCTAACGGTCAGGACAGTCGCGACCAAACCGTGTTCAAAGACGATGACGGACGGGCGTATCATATTTGTTCGTCAGAATGGAACAAGACACTTTACATCAGTTTGCTCAACGATGATTATACGCAGGTGTCGGGAGTTTATACGCGCAATTTTATAAACCTTTCGCGCGAGGCGCCGGCTGTGTTCAAACGTAAGGGTAAATATTACATGATAACCTCCGGATGTACCGGCTGGGACCCGAACGAATCAGAGTATCATACGGCAGATTCGATGCTTGGCGAATGGACTACAATAGGTAATCCTTGCGTTGGAAAAGATGCAGACCTTACTTTCTATTCGCAGATTACATACGTATTTCCGGTAGTGGGCAAAGACGACTATTTCATCGCAATGTTCGACCGTTGGAACAAAACAAATCTGATAGATTCACGTTATGTGTGGCTGCCCATTGAATTTGAGGGAGACAAGATAAAAATTGAATGGAGAGATAGATGGAAAATAGAATAATGAATAATGAATAATGAATAATTAATAATAAGCAATTAATAATAAATATAAAATGAAGAATGTTATCAGTATATTCAGTATTATTATGGTTTTTATAACCATTTCATGCGTTGATGGTCCGAAGACTTATTATTTAAGCGTTTCGGGTAGCGATTCCAACAATGGCTCAATCAGTAAGCCATGGAAAAGCCTTAACAGCGCCAACCTTGCAAAACTTAAGCCCGGCGATGTAGTATTTTTTGCTGCAGGCGAAGTATTTCAGGAATCATGGGAAATAGAAGCGCTGTCGGGAGAAAAAGGTTTTCCGATAGTATTTACTTCCGATGAAAACAATCCGGCAACTATTAGTTCCGGTAATGATTTGGGAATAAAATTGATTAATTCCCAATATGTAAGAATAGAAAATTTACATTTCGTCGGTAGCGGACGTCTTTCAGGCAATACCCAGCCCGGAGTATATATCGGCAATAGTAGCGATATAACTGTTTATAATTTAGATATTCAGGGCTATCAAAAGTCTGGTTTGCAAGTACTTGCTTCCAGTAACATTGTCGCGGGCTACATCAACGCTCATAACAACGGTTTTTCGGGTATTTTAGTTAACGGCGTTCAAGGCGACAAGTTAAGTTCGCGCAATATACATATTCATGATTGCGTTGCAACAAACAATCCGGGCGACCCTACTGCATTGACCAACCACAGCGGAAACGGCATATTGGTTGGAAATAGCACAAATGTATTGATAGAATACAGCGTGGCTACCGAAAACGGCTGGGATATGCCTCGCACAGGCAACGGACCGGTAGGTATTTGGGCTTATGAAGCAGACAGCGTTATTATTCAATATTGCATCGCCTATCGCAACAAGACCCAGAAAGGAGCCGCCGACGGCGGAGGCTTCGACCTCGACGGAGGCGTGACAAATTCTATTATACAGTATTGCCTGTCGTATGATAACGAGGGCGCCGGATATGGACTTTTTCAGTATGCGAGCGCAAGCCCATGGTACAATAATATTATTCGATATAATATAAGTGTCAACGATGGCGCTGATTCCAACGCACTTGGCGCAATATTTATTTGGAACGCAACCGACGACCCCGAAAAACTAAAAGATTGTTTCATTTATAATAACACAATCTATAATGAAACAGGCGCTGCTATCAGTTATGAGCCAAAAAGTATAAATAGCGGCTTCTATTTCTACAATAATATATTTATCGCCAAGGCTGATTTCATCGAAGGCATTGAATCATCGGGAACATTTGAAGCGAATGTCTGGCACAGTTTGTCAACAACAACTCAAACGCCGTTAGGAACAAATAATCTAAATGTTCTTCCCGAGTTTAAAAGTCACGATAAATACGAGATTACCGACCCGCGCAAGTTGCCGTTCTACGCCGCTTTTCAATTGCCCGGAACATCGCCATTAAAAACGGGGGGTATCAACTTGAACCAACGCTTTGGATGGGATACCGGCGGTATTGATTTCAACGGACGACCGGCATTGACCAACGGAATAGGAGCATGTCAGTAGTTTTCAGTTATCAGTTATCAGTTATCAGTTTTCATTCATAATAATGTTTCTAAATGATATGATGCAAAGACGTTTTGTTTATATTTGTTGTTTTCTGTTCTGCGCCGTATTTAATATATTTGCGCAGAGCGGAACAACGGATAATCTCGCGTGGAAAATAATAGACGGCGTTTTGAATATTACCGGTTCAGGCGCAATGCCCGACTATGAATATGAAAGCGCTCCTTGGTTTTCTTATAAGAGCGAAATTACGGCAGTTGTTATTAACGAAGGAGTTACAAATATTGGAAATTGGGCGTTCTATGATTGTGATGCAATAACTTCTGTAGTAATTCCCAACTCGATTACATCAATTGGTGAATGGTCTTTTTTCGGGTCTAACAGTTTAAAATCCGTAAATATCGGAAATTTAGTTAAAACCATTGGAGAGTGGGCATTTGCATATTGCAGCAGTTTAGCGTCTGTAACAATAGGACGTTCGGTAACAATTATCGGAGAAAGCGCTTTTGCCGAATGTTACGAATTGAAATCCATAACAATTCCAAATTCTGTTACACATATAGGAGAAAGCGCTTTTGCAAATTGCCGCTTAACATCAATAATAATACCAAATTCTGTTACTGTTATTGGAAAACAGGCTTTTGCGGGATGTATAGATTTAACTTCTGTAAGCATATCAAATCGAATAAGGAGCATAGAAGATATGACTTTTTATTATTGTCCTAAATTGAGGTCTGTAACTATTCCTAATTCTGTTGTTTCTATTGGCAAACACGCTTTTGCACATTGCATCGGTTTGACCGAAATAATCAATCATGCGCCAAGACCGCAAGCAATTGACGGCGACGTATTTGAAAAGGTAAATAAATCTACTTGCACTTTGCGCGTTCCGGCGTCTTCGGCAGCAGCCTACCGCGCAGCAGAAGGATGGAAAGAATTTGTAAATATAAATTAATAATTGAAAAAATAAATTATAAATTACTCAATGCCAATCATAAATCATAAATCAAAAATCGTGTTATTGTTACTGTTTTTGTTTTCACAGTTTCAATATTCGCAAGGTTTGCTTCATTACACGATTGCCGACGGGCTTTCGGGCGCGGATGTTACGGCTATTTGCGAAAACGAAAACTTTCTTTGGTTTGCAACTAATGAAGGTTTGAGCCGATTTGATGGCAGAGAATTTGTAGTTTACAAAAAGATAACATATTCTGAAAACAGTTTGAGCGGCAACAACATAGAAACGTTGATGTTCGATTCAAACGGCATGTTATGGATAGGGTTGAAAACAGGCGGAGTAGATATTTACGACCCCAGAAACGACCAATTTACGCATATCAGTAAAATCGTAAACAAGTATCCTGACCGTGTGATTTCTATTTTTGAAGATACGCAGAAAAACATTTGGTTAGGAAGTTGGGAAGAAGGAATATATAAGTTGGAGCCAACTGCCGACAGTAGACAATACAATGTAAATGTTTATTTGCCTGCGCAAATTGTTTCCACAATCATTGAAAAGCCTCAAGGAATATTATGGGTAGGCACTTATGATGAATATCATGTTTATAATATGGATAAGAAGCAATGGTATGATTTGGAAAACAATGAACTGCATATAACGCAATTGTATGGCGCTGACGATGATAATAATATATGGTGCACTACGTGGGACCAGGGTTTATGGAAGTTTAATTGGTCTGGAAGCGATTTTTCTACAATCAGAAAGGAGCAATATTTGCGCGGCTATCATAATCTTTTTCGTATTTATTCAACTTCAAACGCGCGACTGTATCTCGGCACCTGGGGCGAAGGTCTTAAGAAAGTAGAAACAGGACAAAATCAGATACGCGAACTGACAGTAAATACAGATTTAAAATCATCTGTTATTCTTTGTTTTTTTCGCGACCGCTACAACAAATTTTGGGTAGGCACCTACGGCAATGGACTGTATAGGCTAAATACAGAAGAAGAAGGAATAAATATCCTGTCGCCTATTAACAGGAATGGACTTTCGGCGGCATACAAGGTAGAATTTTTTGGCGAAAACTATTTAGTGATAGGCACTCAAGGCGACGGACTGTATTTGTATGATTTGAAAAATAAAAAATTGGAAGATATACAGGTAAATCATGTAAGAAAAACATTGTTCAACAACTTCATACTTTCATTATATTGCGAAGACCAACTTTTAATTGTAGGTCACGATGATTTTGGTATTTATTATTATTCTTTTGATGGAAATAAAAACGCTGATTTAACTTTAAAACAATTTTTTGCAAGCGACCAATTAACAAAAGTAACATCTGTTTTCAAAGATAAAAATTCGACTATATGGTTAGGAACCAAACAAAACGGATTGAGTTCGGTAAAATATAACTCCGTTACAAAAACTTTTGATAATTACGTGTATCACAGTTCTTTTGTTCGCGATGAAATAACAGGTTTTGCTACGTTCAACAGCGAGTGTCTTTGGGTATCTTCTCATAGCGGCATGTATCTGTTCAACACTGCAAGCGGCAAATTGGAAAACGATGGACGTCCGCTATTTTCCGATATGGTTTATGAGATTGCCGACGACAGCCGCAACAGTTGTTTGTGGTTAGGCACTTCGGTAGGGCTATGGCAAATAAAATACAACGAAACGCAGGTCAGGCAAGTCTTTCCTTCCGAACTGCTGCCCGAAGAAGCGATATACAACCTGTCGTTGGACAGTGAAAATAACCTATGGTTTTCAATTGCCGACCGTATATTTTGCCTTGTAAATGATACAGGCGAATTGAAGGAAATAAATACAAACATATTTGGAAATCAATTTAATTTTTCCTCTGCTGTCGGCAAAATTGATAACAAAGGATATGTTTTATTTGGCGGTTCAGACCGTTTATTACTGATAGACCATCAAACGACATTGCAACGTCCCGACCAAACTAAAATAGTATTAACGGGTTTGCAGATAGACCATCAAAGAGTTATTGTAGGCGAAAAAATATACGGAATAGTAGCCCTTGAAGAGGCTGCCGAATATGTAAAATCTATTTCATTATCATATAAATCTAAATGGATTTCTTTATCACTTTCGGAAATAGGTTGGGACTATTTTCGCAACCAATATCAATATCGTATCGAAGGTTTCAGCGATGCCTGGCAGTATTTTGATATTAGCAAGCCGCTTACTTTTTCGCAACTTAAGCCGGGCGAATATACTCTTTTTATTCGGCATCATAAATTATCATCAGACAATGACAATGATAATTATAATGACAATAATAATGCGCCCTATTGGAGCCTGCAACTTAACGTTATTCCGCCATGGTGGCAAACATGGTGGTTCTACAGCGCGATAATTATAATTGCTATGATTATAATTGTGATAGCAATAATTACAATAAAAAACTATTATAAAGAACGCCAACGCCTGCATTTGAAAGAAATAGAAAAACGTAAAAAAGAAGAACTCTTGCAAGAAAAAGAGAATTTTTTCGCCGGACTGTCGCATGATTTGATGACGCCTTTTTCGCTTATTATCGCTCCAGCAAACGACCTCCTACGCGAAAAAGGATTAACAAAAGACAAAATGGAAAAAATAGAAATAATATCACGAAACGCTTCTTTTCTTTCAGATATTTTTTCTTCTATATTTGACCTGAAACGCGCTGAAGTGGATACCCAAATAAAAGAGAAAGCCGTCGAATTAGTTTCATTTTGCCGTATAATTGTTAATGTGTTCGATTATCTTGCAAAATCAAAAAATATTACTCTTGACTTTATTTCGGGCGATGCAGACGAACTCAATGTGTGGGTAGACACTGTAAAATTGGAACGCATAATCTATAATTTATTGAGCAACGCATTGAAGTTTACTCCCGATGGCGGCAAAGTACAGGTTTCATTAGAAGTTGAAAACGAAGAAAAATTTGTCCTGAAAATAGCCGATACGGGCGCTGGGATAATTCCGCGTGATTTGCCGAAAGTGTTCGACAAATTTTATCAAGGCGCGCTGTCCAAAGAAGAAAATTCGGGCGGATTGGGACTTGGCTTGTTTATTGTACGCAATTTTGCAGAAATGATGGGCGGTTACGTTGGAATAGAATCAGAAACTGAAACAGGCACTACAATTACTATATGTTTACCGATAAAGAGAAATATGGAAGAAATACTTGACAATGATAAAACAGAATTGAGCGATTTGCCGTCTATTCTTTTAGTAGAAGACAACAGCCAATTACGTACATACTTAAAAAAGAAATTTTCATTAAATTTTCAAGTAACAACTGCTACTAATGGAAACGAGGCTCTTGAATTTATCAGGAGCGATTTTCCCGAAATGGTAATTTCAGACGTTATGATGCCCGAAATGGACGGGTTAGAACTATGCAGAACAATAAAATCAAATTCGCTGTTGTCGGATATTTTTGTTGTAATGCTGTCGGCAAAATCATCTACCGAAGATGAACTACAGGGATATGAAGCGGGCGCCGATTTATATCTAAAAAAACCTTTCGACTCGGACATCCTTGTTAAGCAAGTTATGAACGTATATTTTACTCGCCAACAAAGAAAAAGACAAATTATGAACAAATTGATTACATCGTTACATTCAGAAAAGAATAATCCTTTGCCGGAGGGAGATTTACTTGGCAAAGCAATAAAGGTTATAGAAGAGCATTTGATGGACGAAAACTTTAAGATAGATGAATTTGCCGCTGAAATGTGTATGAGCAAAACTGTATTACACCGTAAATTCAAAGCAATTATCGGAGAAACGCCCAACATGTTCATTCGCAATATAAGGTTGCGAAAAGCAGCCGAAATGTTGAAAAACAGCAGTTTGACAGTTGCCGAAATAGCATATTTGACGGGATTTAACCAGTCGCATTATTTTATTAAGTGCTTTAGGGAACTGTTTAATGAAACGCCTAAAAATTATCGTAAACAACATAAAGAAAATAAAGAATAAATAAAATAATATATTAATATCATGAAAATACATATTTTTGATTCATCAGTTGAACTTGGGAAAGCAGCAGCGTTGCAATGCACCCAAATCATCAATGATGCTATTTCCCGCAAAGGTAAGGCGCGTATAATCCTGTCTACCGGCGCATCGCAATTTGATGCTATAAAAGCCATAGCCGAAGCGAATATAGATTGGAGCAAGGTAGAAATGTTCCATTTAGACGAGTACATCGGGCTGTCGGAAAATCATCCGGCAAGTTTTCGCAAGTATTTGAAAGAGCGTTTTTTGAGTAAAATAAACATCAAAAAGGCATTTCTAATCGACGGCGAAGATGTTCCGCAAAAGGTAATAGCATATTTGACCGACGAAATTCGTAAAGAGCCGATAGACCTTGGTATGATAGGTATAGGCGAGAACGCACACATCGCCTTCAACGACCCGCCCGCTGATTTTGAAACAAAGGAAGCATTTATTTGCGTGACGCTCGACGATGCCTGTAAACAACAGCAAGTCAGGGAAGGATGGTTCGAAACGATAAATGACGTCCCAAAACAGGCAATAACAATGACTGTGCACCAAATAATGCAATGCCGGCACATAATTTCATGCGTTCCCTTTGCCGTGAAAGCAAAAGCGATAAAAGAAACGCTGGAAAACGAATTAACAAACATGACGCCGGCAACAATGTTAAAGAAACATGATAATATGACACTGTATTTAGATAGGGACTCGGCGTCAATGGTCGATGTTAGTAAGTATTTGTAACAAATATAAACAAAAAATTGTAGATAATGAATAAAATCGTAAAAAAATTTTTAGCAATTATGGCTGTTTTCGGTCCCGGACTGTTTTTAATCGGCTATAATATAGGCACCGGAAGCATAACGACAATGTCGAAAACCGGCGCCGAACATGGTATGGGCTTGTTTTGGGTGTTAGTGCTTGCAAGCATTTTTACCTACATTTTGATGGTAGCCTACGGAAAGTTTACCATCGTTACCGGAAATACGGCGCTATACAACGTAAAGAACGGCTTCAAATATGGCTGGATACTTGCATTGTATATTATGATTGCGCTGATAGTAGGCGAATTGCTCGCTATAATGGGTATAATGGGTATTGTGGCTGACCTTGCCCAAGAAGGTATCCGTATGTCTACAGGATTGACTATCAATACATTTTGGATAATTCTGGTAGTTGCATCCGGATTGTATGCACTAATGTGGTACGGACATTATCGCGCGTTCGAAAAAGTATTGTTCTTTTTCGTTATATTATTAGGATTATCGTTCATAGTCGTTTTCTTTCTTGTTAAACCAAGTCTTGGCGCACTTGCCGGAGGACTTGTTCCACGTTTGCCCGAAAAAAATCTCGGATTGATTGCCGCTATTGCAGGGACAACGTGCTCGGCTGCAGTATTCATTGTGCGCAGTACGGTAGTTGCAGAAAAAGGATGGAAAATTAACGACCTGAAAACAGAAAAGAAAGATGCATTTGCCTCGGCGGCAATGATGCTGCTTTTGAGCGCTATTATTATGGCGGTGTCAGCCGGCACACTGCATGTCATGGGATTAAGGCTTGATAATACGGTCGAAATGATTTATCTTTTTGAACCAATAGGAGGAAAAATAGCAGCATATATCCTTATTTTAGGAATAGTAGGAGCCGGAATGTCTACAATATTCCCCATAGCGCTGATAGCGCCATGGCTAATTGCAGACTTTACCGGAAAACCGCGAAACCTGAAATCAAACCAATCAAGAATATTAGTATTGATAGCATTGTTAATATCTTTCAGTTCGGTATTTCTCGAACAAAGACCGCCTGCATTGATGATATTTTCGCAGGCGTTTCAGGCGTGTATACTGCCGGCAGTGGCAATACCAATACTTATACTGCTAAACCGTAAAGACTTGATGGGGCAGTATATAGCGTCAAAGAAAGACAATATCTGGATTGCGGCAGTGATACTGTTTTCGCTATTCACAACTTATTTTGCAATAGTAGAGTTATTTTAATTTATTTATTAATTTTTTTATACATTATTTATCATGAAAAGTATCATTTCATCATTCAAAAACATTTTTATTTTAGTTGTAGTTTCAGTAATTGCATTTAGTCTTGGTTTCACTTTGCAAAATCAAGA
>Ga0099364_10005834_pt1 | contig 18117 bp, 23 predicted proteins | sample TergutTh196P3_FD_73070 | JGI IMG/M metagenome (GOLD analysis project Ga0099364, IMG submission 73070) | Microcerotermes parvus P3 segment gut microbial communities from Pointe-Noire, Republic of the Congo - Th196 P3 | ecosystem: Host-associated > Arthropoda: Insects > Digestive system > Gut ...
AACGCTTGAACGGGCTAGTGACAAAGCGGATTTGCACAATCTTAGAAACGCTATTGCCCGGATTCCAAAGGATATTTGGGATATGTACACAAGGCCGCAACGGACAAATTCTATAAAATACGAAAGGTAGGCTGTATGGATTATTTGAGCAAATTCATTGATGTGGAGATTTACGGAAACGCGCTTTACACTCTTGATGATATTGGAATCGCGCGGCTTTTCTATGACGTTCATTCTGGTTGCATCCGTTATATCTTAGAATCAAAGTGCTGGTATTATTTCAGCGGCAAGCGCTGGGTTAAAGATGAAGGCGGCTTGCGGGTCATGGAGTTGTGTAAAGCGTTTGTGCGGTCGCTTGAGGAGTATGCACTTTCTTTTCATGAAGATGACGAAGTCTTTGCAATTTATATGGGGAAACTCAAGAACCGAAAAAAGCGTGAAGGTATTTTAACGGATGCAAAGTCTATTGATCCGATGAGCCTAAATGCCTTTGATACAAATAAGATGCTGTTTAACTGTGTGAACGGTACGCTGAACCTCAATAATTTCGCATTGCAACCTCACAGACCAGAGGATTATATCACCAAAATCGCAAGGGTTAAATATGACCATGCGGCTAAATGCCCGCGCTGGGAACAATTCGTTGATGAAATCATGTGCGGAGATGTTGATACCGCCGCTTTTCTGCAAATAGCGCTTGGTTACGCGCTGACAGGAGATACATCGCTGGAATGTTTTTTCATCTTTTATGGTAACACAACGCGCAACGGAAAGTCAACTTTATCGGAAACGGTGGCGCATATTATGGGCGATTATGCCCGGACGGTGCAGCCGCAAACCCTTTCGCGGCGTCCATCAGATGGGGCGGCGGCTTCGCCGGATATGGCAAGGCTAAAAGGCGCAAGGCTCGTGAATATGCCGGAGCCGGAAAAGGGGCTGGAATTGAATGTCGCGCTGATAAAGCAGCTAACTGGTGGCGATACCTATACCGGGCGATTTCTCAATGAAAACCCGGTGGAGTTTCGGCCGGAGTTCAAAATCTTCATCAATACCAATCATCTGCCGAGGACTGCGGACGATACCGTATTCACAAGCGGTAGGGTGAAGTTAATCCCATTCGACCGCCATTTCACAGCCGGGGAACAGGATTCGGGCTTGAAAAAGTTGTTCCGCCGGAACGTCAACAAGAGCGCAATCCTCAACTGGTTAGTGGATGGATACAGGCTAATGCTAGAGGTCGGGTTGAATACTCCCCCGCACGTTGAAGCGGCGATTGCGGCGTATCGATCCGAAGCGGATGTGTTCGGTTCTTTTTTGAATGAGGTTACAGTCGAAAAAGACGGCAACAGGCTGCCAACAAGCGAATTATACTCCCATTATACTATGTGGGCGAAAGACAACGGCTACCGCCAGCTGAACAGCAGGAACTTTGTCGGAGAGCTGCGGCGGCGGTGCGATGTTCGCAAAGGCAATCAATGCAATGTCGTGGTTGGATTGGCTCTATCAGCCGATTCCATGCCAGCGTAAATTTGCGGGAGCGACCGGACTTTGATACCACTCGCGCCACTTGTACCACTTCTGCCTTTTGGGGCGGGTGGTACGAGTGGTATGTGTGGTACCACTTTTCGGTCGGTGTTGCAAAAACAAGAGCCTGTACAATCAATGTGCAGGCTTATATTATTTGAAAGGGTGTTTCATTGAAAAAGTACGCTTATATCAGGGTTTCCAGCGTTGAACAGAACGAGGACAGACAGCTTATCGCCATGCGAGATTTAGGGATTACAGACAGCAACATCTTCATCGACAAGCAATCCGGCAAAAACACAGCGCGTCCGGGGTTGCAAAAGCTACTTACAAAAGTGCAGAGCGGTGACACGGTTGTGGTTGAATCCGTCAGCCGCTTTGCACGCAACACAAAGGATCTGCTTGACCTTATCGACAAGCTCACGGCAAAAGGCGTGGAGTTCGTCAGCCAAAAGGAACATATAGACACATCGACGCCGACCGGGAAATTTATGCTAACCGTGTTCGGGGCAGTCGCGGAGCTTGAGCGTGGATATATTTTACAACGGCAAGCGGAGGGTATTGCGGCGGCGCGGGTGCGTGGTGTCCGCTTTGGGCGTCCTATAAAAAAGCCCCCCGAAAACTTCGCCGCGCTGGTGAAGCAATGGGAGCACGGGCATCTGCCGCTTTCGGAGATTTTGGAGCAGACAGGGCTTAAAGAAGCCACGTTCTATAACCGTTTGAGGGAGCATAGGGCAGCTAAAGGCAAAAAATAAACTATAAAAATGTCTACCTTTTTATAGTCGTGGCTTATGGGGCGCGAAAACGCCCCATAGCACCCTTATTTGGTAGTATAGCACAATCAATCGCGTTTTTCAACAAATTTTTTCCCATTTTGGAAAGCCGATGGGCTAATGTAAAAAGGTAGACTATCCTATAGTCGCCATCACAAAATTTATGGAGGAATAAATTATGGCAAGCTGCAAATATCTCAACGTGCAAAACATTTGTACACAAACAAACACAGAACCGTCTAGGGATGTTAGGTTCAATACCTGCCTTACAAGCAGGCAATACGACTGTGTACATTACAAAGGAAAAAGCAGCTCGGGATGCTTTATTACAACGGCAGTCTGCGGCACTCTAAACAGGAATGATGATTGCCACGAATTGACATCCATGCGTTCATTTCGTGATAATTGGCTGAAAAAGCAACTCAATGGTGAAGCAGAAGTACAAGAATACTATACCATTGCCCCCCAAATAGTTGCAGCCATTAACACGCTCGACAATGCAGATGATATTTATAACGGCATCTGCAAAAATTACATCATGCCGTGTGTAGAGTTGGCCGATAAAGGTGAAAACCTCGCTTGCCACAAAATTTACAGGGCGATGGTTGAGAGTTTACGGCAAAAATACATTCTTGTGGAGGTATAGTCATGGGGCTTTTTGGTATGAGTAAAAAGGAAAAGGCGGCTGTTGCATCGAATCAATTCAGCGTTGGGACAAGAAAATCAAAAGACGAAATATCGAAGGCAATCAATAAAGAGTTTATAAGCTGGAAACACGTTGATGGCTCCGGCTATATGAGCCTGTATAACGAGCATTTCGATACTATCGTAGAATTTTACATTTCCGACCAAGGCGGGGGTGTGAGTTTGCTTCAAATGCAAGCAGTGCCGGTTAGAACACTTCATCCGGCAGAATGGAAATTGTGGATGTCGGAAATATACAACCTAATGAAAAAGGTTGAAAAAAGGATTCTTTAATTTTTATGGGTCGCAAAAAAATAAGCGGGAGGACGTAAAGTGGAAATTTTCATCGGTGTTATCGTAGCCTTAGTTGTTCTTGGCATTATTGGGCAAATCATGATTAACAGAAACAAAGCAGCGGCAAAACATGGCTTGGAAGTTAAGGTAAATAAAAAACCGGAAGAAGCGCGGCAAATAATAAAGAATGAATTTCCGGGTATTTTATGGGCTGATGAGGGACATAGTTTTAGACGCCGCAGTATGTTTAGTGGTGGTAGCTATGTGATTTCCGTAGATATCCGTGCTGAAGGAGCAAGTTCAGCAGTACGGCTATGGATGTCATCCCATACGTCAAATAATGCAGGTGCCGGCGGAAGTGGCGCATGGGGCAAAATTAAGAAAGTGTACAAGAAGTTGAATGAGTAATTTAGGCTTCAAAATTGACAGGCCTAAAATATCAATTGAAAATACAGGAGGGTTTATCATGGGATGGTTAATTGCTATCGTAATTGTGGCGATTATGATTTATGTTGTGATAAAAAAACGCAGCGAATTATCCTACGAACATGAGATACATAGGCAAACAACGAAAGGATTTGCGGAAAGTATTGAGTTAGCTACATTTGCCACTGAACAAGAGCTAAACGAAACGCTAATAAAAGCCTTTCAAGGTATAGGCATGGAAAAGCAAGTTTTTACAGATATTAAACAAGATATGCAAAACCACTCTGTCGGAACAGCCATAACTTTTTCGGGTAGAAGTGGAAATCAAGGGTTTTGGGCAATTCAAGTCTTGGTTGAGGGCTACGCTGGTTTCAAAGGGGTTATATTTAACGTTGGCGTAAATACGAGCTTCTTAAATGAGGTAGGTATAGAAAAAGACAGAGCCGCAAAATTGGCTTACAATAACCATAGTTTTGACAGCCAAGCAACCGTCAGTAAGCGCGAAATGGTTATAAGAGAATTGCAACGCACGATGCCTGGCGGTTTATTTGACCCAGATGAATTAGAAAGGAGATTGAATGAATACCCCGGTTATTTGCCAGAAGCTATGGCGCATTTAACCGACCCGGATATGATATTTGTTGCAAATTTTGGGTATAAGGTAAGCCAAGACTCTAATCATGTAAATGCAGATAATAATCAGACCTTACGTTTTATCGAGAGATTTCCATATCTTTTTTGGAAAACAGATGATTTCTCGAAAAATTTATTTTGCAATATAGCAATTTCATCATATATTAAGGCGTTTGTGTTCAAACCCGATTTATTCTACAAAACTACTGGTTTGGTTGACTTTGAAGATTTTATGCGGCTATTTGATCTTGACATTGATTTAACGTCCACATCTTATGAAACAAACGAAGTAGATTACAAGAAAAGGCGAGAAACTCAAATACAGTATTTGAGTTCCATTGAACATTACCCCGAAACGGAAGCAAAGCACAGCAATATACCCGTCGAGCAAACCAACTGGTATAGAATAGTGGATATTCTGCGAGACCGAGTAGAGGATTAACTACAGAATGGGGAAATAAAGGTAATGATGCCAATGAAGAAAAAGAATCCTGCAAAAACCTTATTTAAGCTGTTGCTATTTATAGCGATTGTTGGCGTGGTCTACTATTTTTTCATTGCTGACAGCGGACGAAATAACCCTTTGGCCGGACCCGCCCAACCAACAATCGAGCATATTGCAGATGTTTTATTGGCTTTTCCAACAGCGCAGGAAAATATCGTTGAGGATACAGAGACAGGAGTACAATATGTTAATAACGAACTTCTGCTCATGGTTAATCAAGGCGTGTCGAGAAACGAAGTTGAAACATTTATTAAGACATATGGCGCTGTAATAGTTGGCTATGACCAATATCTAAACAAATATCAAATACAGTTTGATTCAGAACACACCTTGCAAAGTCTTGATGAAATACGCGTCGCATTTAATAATTCAGAATTGTTCACAGAGACGAGAATAAATCTGTCATTTACTGCACAACTTAATATGATTCCTGACGACAGGGAGTGGAAATCGGATTGGGGCAATTCACCAAGCGGAAAAAATTGGGGCGTGGAAGCCATTAACGCTTCCGATATGTGGGGAATCAATAGAGTTATGACGGCTTCACCAGTGAGTATAGGTGTTTTAGACAATCAATTCTATACAGAGCATGAAGATTTGAAGTTTGCCGACACTTTCTTGAATAATTTTCACCCAAACGACTTGCGGCACGGCGGGAATAATCCGAATCGGACTGTAGCGCATCATGGAACCCATGTCGCCGGAACAATAGCCGCCACTTTCAATAATGGCAAGGGCATTGCCGGGGTTGCTCCTCGCGTAAATCTTTATGCAGCTTCGATGCTCGGACTAGAGGACAGAGATAGGAAAAACAATGAGTACGGCCTAACAATAAACGAAATTGAGGCGGGTCTAACTTATTTGATTTGTATAGCAGAATGTAAAGTGATAAATTTCAGCTATATGTGGGGAGACGATAGAGTTGCGGAAGAATTAACACGCTCCTTACTTATCTACATTCAAGATTACGGATATGACTTCGTGATTGTAAAAGCCGCCGGAAACGATTTGATGGATGCGATTTGGGATGCGCTTGCTTTTATATCTAATCCTACAATAAAAGACCGAATTATTGTTGTGGGTGCTGCCGAATTAAGTCAAAACGGTGATATTTTTGTGGCTGAATACAGCAATTATGGTAGCCGTGTAGGCTTGATTGTACCCGGTAGTGAAATATATAGCACCGTGTATCAGCCTCTTGCTGACATCAAGAACAATAATCTTGATATTAACTTAACTCATAACGGATATTCCTTTAGTAGCGGCACTTCAATGGCAGCCCCTCATGTAGCAGGCGTTGCGGCGGTGATGTGGAGTGTTAATCCAAACCTAAGTGGCGCACAGATAAAAAACCTAATCTGCAATACAGCTTCGGGGCAATATGGGTACGACAGTTCAGTGCGTAGAAACGACACATACAGGATGCTTAACGCATATGAGGCTGTCAAGGCAGCAAATGGCGGTACAGACTCATCGACATCTACATCGGGGATAACGAACGGCACATACATTTCTAACGATGGTTTGCTGTCACAAACATGGGTATTCAGCGGAACAAATGAAGTTTCGATGAAATTTAATTATCTAATTGTAAACTCAAGCGGTACTTATAGATTAGATGGAGACAGACTTTATATTACAAACACGCTGTTTGGGCAAACAGCTACATCAGCATATAATATCAGCCAAATAACATCAGATTCGTTTTACATAGACGGTACAAAGTTTAATAAGCAATAGTAATTGCAATTGATGCCTGTTGGGATTGACCCAGCAGGCTTTTTTGTGTTTTTCAACTTATACCTTGACAAAACTGCTCTGATCCGCAGGGCGAAGGCAGGCTGCTGGATGACAATCTGCCCGAAGACCGGATACCGGACGCCGGGACCAGATACAGCTTTCCTGCGGAATTTTATCCGTATAGAACGATGCTAATTGAGGCTGAACAGTCTGCGTATGCGCAGTTCTACGGCAACGCGCTTGAATTGTATGACAGCTTTCCGTTGCACATACCGCTTCCGGTTGATTCGCTGGACCGGGTTACAAAAGCGGTATTTTCCGACCACCCGAAACTGTTTTGGCTGGACACATCGTTTGAGTACAGCTATCGTTCCGACGGGCTGGCGGTGGCTGTGACATTGCACTATAACGAACTGGCGGCGGACATCAATCAGTCGAAGGATATTTTTGACAGGGCGGCACAACCTGTACTGCAAGCTGCCCGGATGCTCGGCAGCGATATAGAAAAGCAGATTTATGTCCATGATTATCTGCTCGACAATGTTTCATATGTGCTGGACTCAAAGCTAAATCAAAGCGCCTACAGCGCGATTGTTTATGGGGAAAGCGTTTGCAGCGGCTATGCCCGCGCTTTCCAGTATCTCATGCAGCAGCTTGAGATTCCGTGTTATCTGGTTACGGGTTATTCCGGCGATGTGGCGCACGGCTGGAATATCATCAAGCTTGGGGATGGGTACTACAATGTGGACGTTACCTGGAACGACCCTGTAGGTAATCCCGAAAACACGCGGTACTACGATTTCTTCAACCTGACTGACGCGGAGATGGCGGACAGCCATACCCGGACCGGGTTATCAATCAATCTCCCGGCGTGTAACGCAACGATTTACAGCTTTGCGAATGTGTTTGGATTTGGCGGCGATGCGGATTTGATGAGGCCGCTGACGCTGGAAGAAGCAGGCTTTTCCCGCGCTAACGCGATATCAAGCCTACAGGAATACTATATCTACATCGAGGATAGGCTGGTGGAATTGGGCGAAGGCGTCCATACGTTTAGCATATTGTTGGAAACAGAAAGCCTCATGCAAGCGATTTTCCGGGCGACGGAAAATAACGCGGCGATGGAGCAATATATACTCAATGCCGCCGACCGGCTTGGCCTTAACGGGTATTCCGCCGGCGTGTCTTTGCAGGCCGAAGAATTGGGCGATGGATATTGGCTGCTGACACAGGAAATTCGATTAGCCGGTCAATAGGCAGCAAATCTTCCGTGCTCGCGTGGAACGGAAGCGTTGGCATGAACGGGCCTTTCTCGATTTACCTGATGATATTGATCGTGCCTTCTTTCCGGGCGGGTATGGGTGAAGGTTCGGCGATAAAACCGACAGCGGCGGCCGAGCAAATTGTGTGCTCTTTGGGAACTCCCAACTCTAACAGGAAATCCCTAACGCCCGGGTCGTCCCGAAGCCAATGAAGCTGATTGATATAGCAGCTCCCCAAGCCCAAAGAATGTGCCGTGAGGAATATGTTCTGAAGGGCCAAAGAGCAATCTGCCATCGCGTTTTCATAGTTCGGACGGTTTGTTGCTATAATCAGAGTTGGGGCATGAAAATAGAAGTTATACCCTTCCTTTTTTGAGCGCTCTTTTGCCCCGCGCTTGCCTGGGTAATCGTCGTCGGGGATCCATGTTTGAAAGCCCTCGCGGACAAGCTCGTTCAGATGCAGAAGCTTATCCCTGTTTTGGATGGCGGTAAACAGCCATGTTTGATTATTGCCGCCGCTTGGCGCCCAGATTGCAGCATCAAGCAGCGCGTCTAGCTGCTCCGCTGTGATTTGCTCCCCAGTATATTTCCGCGTGCTTCTGCGGTCATGGATACATTTAATAATCTCGTTACTGATGCTCATTGTCATCCTCCTCATAAATATCTTCGTATTTGACGATTGCTACAGCTTGTTTCCGCAATTATAGCAGAAATTTTGGCTTACGATGATTTTCGCTCCGCAAGACGGACATGCCGGCCCGGAGTTGTTTTGAATGAGCTGCAAGTCGCCGTCATAAATCACAACGCCGGGATTCCCTTCAAATGCTTTCCCTTTATCTTTAGAGAGGGACATCACGCTGCCGCAACCCGCGCAGTGCGCATAGTATGAAGCGCCGAAAGGGATGAGGGGTATGAAAAATAATGTGAAGACGGAATACTCTTTGCTTATCTGAAGGTCCGCTCTCCTGCCGCAGGCAGGGCATACAACGTTGCTCTTGCCGATATGTTTGTGTTTTGGGGTTATTCCGATGATAAAAAACATAACGCTTTCTCCTTGCTGCCAGCATATGCTTATACTGCCATAAGCACCCCATCCCTGCAATTCAATTCCTTATGCATAGGAGTAAGTGCTTATATTGCTGCGTACGTTTTGCTTTTTTGCCATACGCCCCTCCTGATACTGCGATAGTGATAATCTATCTTTGGGTATATTCCCTCGTTCCATCCGCAGATTCTAAATACGCTTTCTTTTTATCCATGTCGTATTTAGCTATAGGGAGTCTTTGCTCACGATTGTCGGCAATCTCGCTTTGAACAGCGCACCTAAACGCGCCCGTTATATCGCTTGCCGACAAGCCCAAGCCAAAACCGGTAGACTTAATGTCGGCATTGCCTTGATCTTTCATTACCGTATATCTCCTTTGCATTTCTTTTGCTTCAATCAAATCATTCCGACGCACTGAAGGGTCAATTTATATGTGATTCTATAAATTGATGCGGAGTCAGAACGAAGGGTTCATCAGGGAAATGTCTGGTGTTTCCCGTTATCAGCAAAGCGCCGGATGCTTTGGCGGTATCATAAAATATGCGGTCGGTTTCGTCCGGCATCTCTATAATACTCGGCACGCTGATAATATCCGTTCCCATGTTGCGTAACAATTCAAAAAAGCGGTGTATTGTTGAATGGGGAATCTTTACGGCAAACTTCGGACGGCACAAGACCTGCTCATATTCAGCCAAAATAGCTGTGCAAAAGCACACTTCGTAATCACCGCGCATTGCTAACCGGAGGATAGCGGCAGGTTTCCCATCGGGGACAAGAAAGGCCGATACAACCACATTCGTATCTAAAACAATTCTCTTCATCCGCTTTTCTTCTCCTGCCGGTATGCGGCGATTTCCGCATCAATTTCATCCATGCTAATGTCGTCTGTACCGTTTCTAACAGAACCCATTTGGATATCATGTAATATATCTAAAGCTTCCCGGCGATGCAGATAATCTACCAGCCTGAGAAAATCCTTATTGGTAATATCAACGACCAGCATGGTAGGAGTGCCGTTATTCGTGACAACTATCTCTCCATTGGCCGCCAACTTCGCTTGAGTTTCCTTTGGGGAAGCCGTAAAGTCACGCATAGAAATAAATTGCATACCTCTCACCTCGCAAAAGTATTTGTATAATCAGTATACCACGGGTTCTGCAAATTATCAAGCGATTTACGGAACTCGTAAAAAGAAAGATTTCGCAAAAGAAATCCCCCGGGCGCTCCCGGGGGATTTGCGGCAAACTACCGCCCGCTTTCTGTTTTGGCGGCAGAGACCCAAACTTCTTTATACTTATTCCAATTAGAAATGTCCCAAAAAATCGGTCGAAAATTGTTACGCATATGCGATTTTTGAGCGATTTTTTGGTTGACATTTCAATTGGAATTAGTATTATATACTCATCAGTGGCAGTTTTTTGCGCCAGCATGACGCACCGTTCCATAAAGGCATTGCCTTCTCCGGGAACAGCTCCCTTAACCATCATGTGGCTTGTGTGCGCGAATACACGCTGCCACTCCTCTTTATTCTTCGCGTCTTTCTTTTCCTGCGTTTGCCAGCCATTCTCGGCAATCCTCTTAAGGATGCCCTTGGCGAACATATTAACGATAAACTCGTTTTGAGAATGGATGGTTACAACCGTTTGGGATTCCTGTGTTGAATGCGGAATCCCCCCCTGATTCAAATACAGCGCAGAGCGCCAAAACATCAAGCCTGCTCAATGATCTGGCCCCACACCCCGCCGTCAGCTCCGAGCACTCGCTGGTGCTGATGTTATGCACAAGGGCGTAGTAAGCGGCGGAGGCACAATCTTTTCCCGCGCCCGGTGGGCGAGTCGATGCGGCATAAACATTGTAAGCCGCAATCCGCCTCTCGATTTTTCCCTGCGGCTCGTAATCCTCCCTAACCGGAGTAGCTGCATTTTGACTTTGAGGCATGGAAGTATGCGCGGCAGCGGGTATTCCCACCGACGGTTGGCCTGCTAATGCCAGTTCCTGATTGATTTCTCCAATTACCTTTACCCACTCGTCGTCCAGTTTGCGCGACAAAAATGTGAAATGATTTAGCTGAGCCCGAATCACCTCATCATGCTCGCGTTTGACGATAGCAGCCATTTCGTATAGCGTCTTGGCCTCATGTCCGAAGAAAAAGGTCTGGCCGCCGTATGTGACAGGCTGTCCGAAATCACATTTCTTTACCCGGGTAATCGGAGCAAAGCGCAGTTTGAATTTATACTCCTTGTCAGACACATCGTACTGGAAGATTTTTTCGAGGATAACGCCTACGCATTGCCCTATAGCGAGGCAGTAGAAGGGGACGGTATGCGTCCTCATACCATCACCTCTTGTTTTTGCATGGCGTCAGCCTCCGTATCTGACAGGATTAAGCCATAAGAACGATTAAAGGGCTGCCCTTATCTATCCAAAATCCATTGTTTCATCTGAAAATGTCAATATAAAACCTCTGTATCACAAACTTTTTCTCCCGCTTGCCAAAACTCAATTATATATGTATGAAAATCTCCTTTGTGCATGGATAATCCGTTTTGCTCTAACAGTGCATTTATTTCGTTATCATTTATTGATAAATGGCCTGCGGTTTGAAATTCAACATATGTCCTTAATAATAATCTTGCCACTTCGTCGTCAACAGGAACCATCAGATTAATATAAATCATAAGGGATGTCCGTGGATTTATATTAAGAGGAAGATATATAGGTTGCAAGCTTTCATTTAAATAACCACGAATAAATGCTGTTTGGATTACCTCATCAGGAACTATAAGTCTACATTCGGTTACGGGAACTGGAAGTGTAGACATATTTGTTAAGAATATGGGATATATATAATCCATATTTAAATGAACGACGTCTTCTTCTTTAGCTATCGCAAAATAATAATTAGGGTAATGACGGTTTATTGTGCCTCCGAAAAATTCTGCGACTAGTCTGGATTTTTCCATTTCAATTTCTCGCTGTAAAGCATCATGCGACACATTGCATGAGCGCACCGACGCAATCAATGCAATAATAGATATAAGTACCGCAACAACTTCCAACCCAATTGATTTTTTACTATAGTCTTTAGAATCCATCGTTTAACCCCATTAATATGGATTTTCTACATTCACTTTTCTTGCTCAAAATGCCTTTGGGTAATATATCAATAGTAAAATAACCCAAATACATAAACCAATGCATGGACTTCCCAGCGAACTCATCAACAGGTTTTTACATTTCCTCGCGGTTAGCCTACATATGGGAGATACGCACGAATCTTGTGCCGGTTTAATCCGACTGCCGATGCAGCCTCGTCTAGCGACTTTCCTTCCTTCAGCAGCGCCATAACCTTTTCATGGGTTTCGCAAGTATAATCCCCGGTCGTGAACAAAATACGCCGCGCTTTTTCTTCGGAGAGCCCCACCAACCTCGCAGTCTTTTTGATACTTTTCGTCTTGGCATAGGTTTCCCTGACTTGGCCGTATAACTCTTCCTCGTTTTGCGGAGCCGGCCTGCCGTCCAAAGATGAATAATCCGGCAGTGGCTGGAATCTCTTTAAGAACTCCTCGAATTCGGGAGAACCAATCGTTCCTATATCTTTATCCTTATATGTATACACGCCATTGGAATTGAGAACGACGGCGTCAATCGCCGCCAAAACCCCAGCTTCTGTTTTCACACAGACATTCACCATACGCGAGCCGTCCTGCCGCGGTGTGAACAATTGTTGCTTAAACCAGATATTGCCCGATATATGTACCGGGTCTCGGTCTGATCTTACCCTATCCATAAGCACCCCACTTTCCCAATAACGTCTACATCATATTTTAGTACAGCCCGCTATTCCCGTCAAGACCGCTGTTCATGAGAGCCGGCGGCGCTTTGTTGTGCAACCTAATAGGTGCATTTTGCGTGGATGCTTATAATCATATATAATGAAGGCTTTTTGGCTTCACTAAAATGAAAGCGAGGATCATTCGTTATGTTAAGAAAAAGGTTTATCCTACTTGGAATCAGCTTACTGGTGTTGGTCAGCATTTTTGCCGCCTGCAAGGAGACAGAAGTGAAAATTGAGGAGGACACATTACCACTGGGCGTCGTTGTCGCGGATGAAGATCTCATAAAACACCTTATGATCAACCCGGCGGAAACCGATGCCCCCGTCGGCGAAATTGATTACATGAAGTACATCCGGCCCCTTGGGTATCTGCTAAACGGGAATACCTGGGAGGCCCCCGAGCAGATTGCTCAGCAAGATTTGTTAATGTGGTATGCGCTGCATGAACACGAACGGGGCGGCGACAGCCTTGCCGGCTTTGCAGATGATGACGGCGTCGGTTTTCGTTTCCCATGCATTCACGCAGTCATGGGTGCGCAAGGATATGTTGGAGGCGATGCCCGAACCCGCCATGAAAGCGTGGATTTACGCGGCAGCCAGAAACGCCGTGTCGGCGTTTCCTGCAAAACTATAAGGAGCGTGAAATCTATGCCAAATAAATCCAAATGAATTGATATACGGGTGTCAGAAAAGGAACTCACGCAGATAGACAAACAAGCAACAAAAGCAATAAAGATTTATAATTCGGAAACAAAAATACCTCTGGCAATTTCACAAAGGATGTGATAAAATATGATTAATACAAAATTCCGAAAAGGTTTGGACTGTGAGCTGAAAGAAAGAGAGTGGTAATCAAAATGTACGCAAAAAGATTATCTAAAAGCGGAACAATAGGGATATTCTGTCCGAGTCACGTTGCGGATATGGGGCGGTATACGCCAATCATCGCCGCGATAGAAAGGCTTGGATTTAAAGTCAAATTCGGCGAAAACGCTTGTAAAAATACTTACGGTTACGCCGCAAGCGCAGAAGAACGCGCCGCTGATTTAAACGCATTAGTCGCGGACGATTCTGTACAAATGATTTTATTCAGCGGCGGTGAAAGCGCAATCGAGGTCCTGCCTTTGATTGATTATGATAGTATACGCAAAAATCCGAAACTGTTCAGCAGTTACAGCGACGGCACTTCCATACTAAACGCTATACACGCACAAACAGGCTTAATCACTTATTACGGTTTTGGAGCGGGACAATTTGAAGATTTACGATATTATGACTATATGCAGTTTTGCACGCATTTCGTTGAAGGTTACGAAGCAGAACAATTTGTAAGCAACAGTAATTGGCGAACTTTACGCAGCGGAAATTGTGAGGGTACGCTAATCGGTGGATATACTTCATTATTTGGGTTAATGCTTGCTAATGAGTATTTTAAGTATGATAAAGATAAAAAATATTTGCTGTTACTTGAAGACCACGAAAAATTCAGCGATGTTGGCGCGGTAAGCTCATATCTCGCTTTTATCGGTCAAAGCGCGTTTATGAAGAACGTGGCAGGGTTAATCTTTGGACATTACTCAGTTAATGTTCCCGGTGAACTTTTACGCTGCCTTGAACGCTTCGGGTTAAGGCATAATATGCCAGTAGTTTATACGGACGATTTTGGACATGGGGCAAGACACGCTATATTGCCGATTGGCGCAAATGCGAAACTTGATACAGATAATCAAGCTATGATGTTTATAAAAATCTGCGAGTAATCATAGACACACCGATATTCAGACGATTGACGGCAGGAAACATCAGGATGTTGATATTCACTACAATTTCGTTGGAGTGATAGACGCCGACAATTTCCCCGAAGAAACGGGAAAAACGTTAGAGAGCGCGTAGCTCTCTAACGGCTGAACACAAAAACCATCCTTATTGGCGGGGGGCGCATAACGCGCCCCCGTCATATTTTTATGCTAAGGGTCTGCCGGACAGCAGCAAAACGCTCATCTCCGCCTTCTGCCGCCCTGCCTTCCGCCTCCGGGCCTTCCTTGGCGGAAGGGCGGCCTTCCCGGCGGCCGGCCGCCGCTTGGCCTTCCCGGGTTAAAGGGCGGCCTGCCCGGGCGTATCGGCGGCCTTACCGGCGCCGACGGGAACCACGGGAAAACCGGGAAAAATGTGTATGGCCAGCATGGCTGCCATGGGTTGGGGCAATTCGGGAACGGCAAGCCGGGGAAGAAAGGCGGCGTACCCCAAAGCTGCCTGTAAAGCCCCGCAACAATCAGCACCCGCGCGATATCTGCCAGCGCACTCTCGCTGTATCCGCGGGGCGGGCTTGCCGCTATTCCGCTGTTGCGGACTGCTCTGTATGCCATCTCGTTTATATCGTCTTCGGTGAGGGCGCCGGCATCGCGTATCCCGGCAACAGTATCCTCTATGTAGGGCAAGATCCGCCTGTAAGCTTCCGGGTGCATACGTTCGATTTCCCCGGCGTATGTAATCGGGTCAGTATAATGGGACGGGTTAATTTGATCGGGCATAAAGGCACCTCCTGGACAGTTAGATTACATAACAAGTTATGCCATCTAACACGAAAAGGTGCCGGGAGAACTAATTTAATTATGCATCAATACATCTTCGCATCATTTTCAAAGCGTTGTGTGCTAAGCCCATTATCGGCGGCGTACTGCTTGCCGCCGCCCGCCCAGAGCATACCGCGCTCCATTAGTATTTGCGCGGCGGGGGATTTGTCGAATACATCATCGTGATGCCCGAGCGAATTGTAGAACACCCGCCCGTTGCCCCAATATTTTGTCCACGCAACCGGCATATCGACAGGCTTGTTGGAAATGTGGTAATAGCTGACAGTCGGGAAGCGCGTCGTCGCCAAAACCTCAATCGCAGGGTCTATGTGCAGGTAATACTGCTCGCTGGAAACAGGGAAATCCTCAAGCCCTTCAACAATGGGGCTTGAGCCTTTGCAGATATTTACCGTGTACTGCACACTGTCGCCGCCGGGATGGCTAACCCACTGGCCCCCGGTGATAAACTGCCATTCCGGGTCGTTGCGGAAGGCGTCGCACATCCCGCCGTGGCAGCCCGTAAGCCCCACGCCGCCTCCGACAGCCCGCGCGATATTTTTCACATACTCCGGTTTAATCTCGCTCATTGTACGGCAAGCAACCAATAGGTCGAGATCCATAAGTCGCTCAAGGTCGGCGAGGCAATCCAAGTCACTGTAAATTTCAGCCTCATAGCCGTTCTTTTCCAAAAGCCCGCGGAACCTCGCGGAAACCAGCTTTGGCTCATGGCCGTCCCAGCCGCCTTCAAATATCAAAGCTTTTTTCATGGGATCAATCCTTTCATTTAATTTACTGATTATACAATACCATTATTACAAGGTTAGCGCAATACTGAGCTGTTGATAAATACAGTAGAATATGATATGCTGAGAATAACAAACCGAAAAAAGGTGTATTATGAAAACTAAGGAATTATCTACCAAAAAAATGGTGCTGTATATGCGGCTGCTGTATTTTATTTTTTGGGGGACAATGTTTATCTCGCACACATACATACCGATATATCTGCGTGAGTTTGCTTTTATCAACGACTTTACGTTGGGGATGATCTTGTCCGGCGGTTTTTTGATTACTACAGCCGCCCAGATTTTCTTCGGGAACCTGGCGGACCGCTCCAAGACCAAGAATAAAGTGCTTACATTCGCGCAGATAGGGCTGGTTGGCGGGCTTATTTTGCTGTCTATACCAAAGCACAGCGCGTTTATCACGCTTTTGCCCGCTGTATTTCTGTTTTACATATTCTTTGTGATACCCGGGCTGCTGATGGATACAATTGTAGTTGAGAACGCGGAAAACGCGGGCGTTGCCTTCGGGACGCTTAAATGCTTTGCGTCCGCCGGTGCTTGCGCTATGGCGCTCGCCCTGTTTTTGATGAGCCTGTTTATGGAGCTTCGCACACAGACAGCCTTTATCCTTGCAATATCATGCGCGGTTCTGTCGCTTTTGCCCGCTCGCCGCCTCCCGCCCACTAAGGGCTACGCCAAGAATACAGGGAAGGGGGGAGGGAAGGCGGTATTTAAAGAAATCATAAAAAATCGGAAGCTCATGCTTTTACTGTGCTACGTCCTGCTTTTATTCATGGGGATACAGGCGACTAATGTCTTTATGGGCGTTTACTACGCGTCCCCCGACGGGATGGGCGCGGGGCTTGGGATGTACGGGCTGTTTTTTGCGATATGCATAGGCTTTGAAACCGCTTTGATGCTGTACGGGAACCGCTTTTTACAGGCGATGGATATCAGCAATGTCTTCACGCTGGTAAGCGTGGCGGCATTTTCGCGTTCGCTGATATTATTCCTGGCGCCGAATATTTATGTTCTGCAGCTTTGCGCAATCAGCCAGGCGCTGATCTTCGCGCCGCTGTGGTCGCGGTTGTCGCCCTATGTCAACGAAATCGTGTCAAAGGAGATGCGCGCTACGGGGCAGGCCGCTTGGTCTGTCATGGCTTTCGGCATCGGCCCGATGGTCGGCGCGGCTTTGGGCGGCATGATTGCAAACGCTGTCGGTATGCGCAGCTTCTTCGGCGTAGTGGCCGCAATGCTGCTTGTCGTATCCGTTGTATTTTTCTTCCTGTTCAGGCGGCAGCGCAAAAATGAGCAGGACTTGAATCCCGAATAGCCCTTGTATAGCATGGTGAAAGTTGGTATACTTTGCTTAGGGTCATTCTGAAAAATGCTCATTTACCGAAATGTCAACCATAAACGCAAGTTTCCATTTCGGAATTCGCGGCTCGATAACCATCGTGGTTACATCACATTTCATTTTTCTTGTGGTAATCAATTTTTCAGAAAGACCCTAACAAAACTACGTAATTTTTTGGAGGCCGAAACATGAAAGTGCTGATTACCCCGCGTTCATTTGCGAAAAACGACCCTTCCCCGATTGAACTGCTCAAAAAGCATGGGACCGAAATCGTAATGAACAACACGGGCGGGATTATGAACAAGGGGCAGATCTGCGCGGCTATAGCCGATTGTGACGGTGTGATAATCGGCGTGGACCCATTGAGCGCGGCGGCGATCTCGGGTGCGCCAAAGCTGCGGGCTGTCGCTAAATACGGAGTCGGTGTAGACAACATTGACCTGGATGCCTGCAAAGCGCGGGGGATACCCGTTTCCCGCACGGTTGGCGCAAACAGCGCGGCGGTTGCGGATTACGCGTTCGGGCTGATGCTTGCGCTTTCCCGTAAAATTGTGCAGATAGACCGCGCGTGCAGGGAGGGCGATTGGGGGAAGATCACGACATCGGATGTATCGGGCAGGGTACTGGGGCTAATCGGGCTGGGCGCGATCGGCCGCCAAATGGTCAGCCGCGCCAAGG
>Ga0099364_10005835_pt1 | contig 18117 bp, 14 predicted proteins | sample TergutTh196P3_FD_73070 | JGI IMG/M metagenome (GOLD analysis project Ga0099364, IMG submission 73070) | Microcerotermes parvus P3 segment gut microbial communities from Pointe-Noire, Republic of the Congo - Th196 P3 | ecosystem: Host-associated > Arthropoda: Insects > Digestive system > Gut ...
GGCTCTTTAAGCGGACAGGTCCGGGCTGTCGATAAAATTGATATGCTCAGTGGTTCCTATGTACGGGGAGATGTATCTGCATCCCGGCTGCGCATCGCCGACGGTGTATTATTCGATGGAATGTGCAGTATGACAGGTACAGAACGGGAAGTGGACATTTTTTCCCGGCCTACAGATGAGATAAGGATGGATTTACAAAGAACACATGGCTAGGGCCGATTTGGACAGTGCCGCAGAACAGCTGGTTCAACTTCTTAAAGACAGGTCAATGTTTATAACAGCTGCAGAATCCTGTACAGCGGGATTACTGGCAGATATTATTGGCAGGATACCGGGCGCTTCGGCATGTTTTTGGGGTTCATTTGTTTGTTATACAACCCAGGCTAAAATACATATGCTTGGGATAAAGAAAGAGCTGCTTTCTGAATACGGAGCGGTAAGCGAACAGACAGCCAGGGCAATGGCTCTGGGAGCGCTGGAAAAAAGCGGCGTTGATCTGGCAGTCTCTATTACAGGTCTGGCAGGGCCAGGCGGCTTGGCCGGGCCAGGATCGGACGGCTCAGCTCTTGCTTTAGGGACTGTGTGGATAGCCACGGCGCTTCGTACAGCAGGCCCGGAAGACACTGAAGCAGTTAAGTTTCATTTTTCCGGCGAACGGAACAATATACGAAAGCAGGCAGCCGAAAAAGCGCTTGAACAAATAATAATACGATTGAATAGGATTGTACATTTATAACAGGAGAATAGTTTATGCCCTATGTAAAGAAAACCCGTATTGCAAAATTTGACGGTCAGACCGAAAACGGGCCTTTTCAAAATGATGAAATAGGTCAGGCGATGGAAGAACCGCGGGTAGTTATTAAGGCACGGTCAAAGCGGGTAATAAAAGAGAACGGAAGCGAAGAATCCGACAATGAATTTCCTGCAGAGCTAGATCAAAACCAAAATGCTGAACATGCTGGAGAAAATGGAATGGAAGAAAGTCCGGTCAAGAATGCATCTATACCTAAGCTTCCTTCCATGCCGGATATCTACGGCAAGCCGGTACCGCGGAACGATGACAGCGGAAAACCCAGGCTTTCCATTAATGAACTTATACGGCTTAATATGGTAAATCTTAGGGAACTGGCAGTTAGTTACAGTATTACCAACGAAGACATGGTAGCATTAAAAAAACAGGAGATTATTTTTTCAATCCTCAAAGCCCATACAGAACGGGGGGGGATTATTTATGCCTATGGTTCTTTAGAAATACTTCCCGATGGTTATGGTTTTCTTCGCAGTCCCCAGAATTCCTATCTTCCCGGACCAGATGATATATATATCAGCCCAAGTCAAATTCGGCTTTTTGCCCTTAAAACCGGAGATACAGTATATGGTCAGATTCGCAGTCCCAAGGAAGGGGAACGTTTCTTTGCTATGCTTAGAGTAGAAACAGTCAATTATGATGATCCGGCTATAGCTCAGAGCCGCATACCCTTTGATAATTTAACTCCCCTGTATCCAGACGAAAAGCTTAATTTGGAAACAATAACCGAAGGAGTTTCCGAACGTATCATTAACCTCTTTTGTCCTATAGGGAAAGGCCAGCGGGCATTGATTGTCGCTCCGCCCAGGACTGGAAAGACTATTATGATGCAAAAAATTGCCAATGCCATTACCAAAAACCACCCGGAAGTATACCTTATAGTTCTTCTAATTGATGAACGTCCAGAAGAAGTAACCGATATGGAAAGGACTGTCCGGGCGGAAGTTATCTCCAGCACCTTTGATGAACAGGCTTCCCGGCATGTGCAGGTAACGGAAATGGTACTGGAAAAAGCTAAACGCCTTGTTGAACATAAAAAGGATGTGGTAATACTTCTTGACTCCATTACCCGTCTTGCCAGGGCGTATAACCAGACTGTTCCAGCTTCGGGAAAAATACTTTCCGGCGGCGTAGACTCCAATGCTCTTCATAAACCAAAGCGCTTTTTCGGTGCAGCCAGGAATATCGAAGAAGGGGGAAGCTTAACGATTATCTCTACAGCCCTGGTAGAAACCGGCAGCCGTATGGATGAAGTAATTTTTGAAGAATTCAAGGGAACAGGCAATATGGAAATTAACCTTGACCGGAGAATAAGCGACAGACGGCTCTTCCCGTCAATCAATATCAAAAAATCCGGTACCAGAAAAGAAGAACTGCTTCTTACCGAAGAAGAACTTCAGAAAATCTGGATACTTAGAAAGGTTATTAACCCCATGGATGATGTGGAAATTATCGAACTACTGGTTGACAGAATGAAAAAAAGTAAGAATAATGAAGCATTCCTCCGATCCATGAATACCGGCAGTGCCGGCATGGAATAAGGGATAAAAAGGACTTGATATATGAAAGCAAAGATTCATCCAAAATATGAACAGACAACCATAAGCTGCGCCTGTGGTAATACCATAGAATCCCGTTCTACGGCAAAGGATATTAAAGTGGAAATATGTTCCACCTGCCATCCTTTTTTTACCGGTAAACAAAAGCTGGTAGACACTGCCGGCCGTATTGAACGCTTCCGCAAGAAGTACAATATCAAAGAATAGTGCTTCCATGAAGAAGGAATTCCTCCCTTATGATGTAATCCGGAACAATGGTTTTAAACTTGCCCATAAAATATATCACGAGGGTTTTATTCCCGATGTAATTTATGTTTCCCTGCGGGGAGGGGCTTCTCTTGGCAATGTGATCAGCGAATACTTTAAAATTGTAAACCGCCGGGGTCGTCCGGTATATTATGCCGCAGTGGTTGCCCGCTCCTATTCCGATGTACGTAAATCTTCAGAACAAATAAAGGTAGACGGCTGGACCTATTCGCCGGAACACCTTAGAAGCGGAGACAAGATACTCCTTGTTGACGATATCTTTGACAGCGGAAATACCATTAACTTCCTTGCAGAAATTATTCTGGAGAAAGGCATACCGCGGGAAAACCTTAAAGTAGCTGTCCACGATTATAAATACTGTTACGACAAACCAAAGCAGCATCCTGTTCAGCCGGATTATTGGTGCCGAAGGCATGATTTTTCAATACATGATGAAGAAAGCTGGATACACTATATGAGCCATGAACTGGTGGGTCTTGGTGCAGAGGAACTGGAAGAGCACTACTATAAAAAAGACAGTGAACTGCGGGATGTGCTTTCTGTATTGGAATAGTGTTTTTCGGAAACTTCAGTTTCTGAAAAACTTCCTTATAAAAACTGCAAAATACAGAGTATTTTGCAAGACTTGGAAGGGAACCAACAGGGTTTCCGAACAAGTCGAATGAGTATTGTTGGTCTGGATGAGGCAGGAAGGGGACCGCTGGCAGGGCCTGTTTATGCCGCAGCGGTAGTTCTTCCGCCGGATTTTCCGTCAGAACTGTTAAATGATTCAAAAAAACTAACACAAAAAACAAGGGAAGAAATTTCCAGGCTTATTATACAAAAGGCCGCCTGGGGTATTGCCTGTGCCGAAGCTTCGGAAATTGACAGGCTTAATATTTTACAGGCAAGCCTTTTGGCGATGACCAGGGCCTGGGATGCCCTTGTCCATGCTTTTCCCTCTACTAGCGCAGAAGAAAAGGGCCTTGGCGCCGTTATAGACGGCCTTTACTGTCCCTCACTGCCCATACCCTGCCGGGCATTGGTAAAGGCCGATGCACAAATACCGGCAGTAATGGCTGCTTCCATACTGGCAAAAACAGCCCGGGACCGGATTATGGAAACATATTCGTTGTTTTATCCGGAATATGGTTATGACAAGCACAAGGGTTATCCAACAAAAAAACACCGCCAGGCCATAACCCGCTTCGGCCCCTCTCCCATTCAGCGATTGAGCTTTACTGTTCGGCCGGTTCAAGGTACACTGTTTTAATATAATAATTTTCGGAGGCCCTTATGAATTCTGTAAAACCCATTATCCCCATGGAAGAATATCCAATACGCTGGGAGCGTACACGCCGGATAATGAAGGATCATTCATTGGATCTTCTGGTTGCATATGCAGACGATCATGCAGTTTTTGGTCCTGCTTATGGGCGTTATCTGGCAAACTTTACAGCACATTTTGAACCCTGTATCATTTTATTGCCAAAAGAAGGCGATCCTGTACTGCTTGTCGGCCCGGAAAGTCCCACCTATGCCTCTATACACTCGCCCATTAAGAATATCGTTGTACTTAAGGAATTTGACCATCCCGATGAAGACTATCCTTTTACAGAAATGGTTCCTTTTGTAAAAGTGGTAGACAGCCTTAAGCTTGGCAGTCCCAAACGAATCGGTTTATGCGGCCGTTCAATAATGAGCGCCGGTCTATATAATTCGCTGATTAAGGCAATGCCTGTGAACTGGATAGATTTTGATAGTGAAATTTCAAAGCTTCGTGCTGTAAAGTCTCCTGCCGAAATCGAGGTAATGCGTTATGCCTACCGGATTGCAGAAAAAGGGCTGCTTAGGGCCATTGAAGTAATTGAACCGGGTATTACCGAGCGCGAAGTAGCAGCAGAGCTGGAATATGTCATGCGTAAAATGGGATCAGAGGGTTTGGGAATAGATACCTTTGTGGCATCCGGCCCAAACTCCAGATCGATCATTGCACGTACCACGTTCAGGGAAATAAATAAAGACGATTTGGTAATGCTTACCATTGCTCCACGTTATGAAGGGTATCACAGCGCTGTAGCCATTCCCATCCTGTTTGGAAAAGTCCATGACGATATCCGAAAGGCTGTTTATGCAGCAAAAGAAGCCCATGAAATCTGCGCTGCTGCTTTGCGTTCCGGCGCCGGAGCAGAGGTAGAACAAATGGGCAGGGATCATATGGCTGGGGTGAATCTGGAAAAGCATTTTTTGTATTCCGGTATTCATAGTGTCGGCGTTATGGAGTTTGAAGCGCCCATTTTTGGACCAAGCTGTAAAAGTCTAATGGAAAAGGACATGATTCTTTCCATCGATATTCCGGTATTCGATGCTCCCTGGGGAGGTTTTCGCATAGAAAACGGCTACCTTATCGGTGAAAAAGATGCACAGTGCCTGGCAGATATACCATTAATGGTGGAAAAATAAGACTTAAAAAAAACATAGTTTCTATACATTAATGGTTTTTCATGGTATACTTAGGATTCATGAAAAAAATAACTGTGCAACTAAGCAAATTTGAAAAAAAATCCCAAAACAAAAGGATATATTCTTCGGCTGGGTCCGGTTTTTCCGCCGCCCGGCGCAGTGCGGCTATGGAATTTCACATATGCAGGGAAGTACGGGAAGAAAATCACCTGGAAGCACCTCTGTTTTCCCTCTCGGGCAATGTAATTCTAGCGGATATGCACTCTGCACGGGTATTATCTGCCCGACTTAACGATAAACTACCCCCGGAAAAACAAATAAAAGCAGGCCAGCTTAATGCCATGGGCCTTATCGACGAAATACTTCACTATATGGTTGCCCTGTATCGCCAGCAAGTACAAAGCGATGTTTTTGAACAGGCAGTATCGCGTCTGGAAAAGCAGCTTGGAAGCGAAAAGACAAAAACCATGCTGCATACTTTTACCGGCAGATTTCCGCCCCAGGCGGTATATGCAGGGCGGACTTCCGCAGAGGACTACCTTGAATCCAAAGAAGGGAACGAAAGCTGTAAAGCGCTATCGCTGGAAGAAATGATGCTTTTAGCTCTGGCAAACCTTAACCCTGCTTTTAGGCCATTTCTTTTTATGTTCGATGAAAAAGACCTTGCAGAAGAAACGGTATATCCCGATGCAATCCAGGAATTACAGCACTTTTTTGCAGAATTGCCTCCTTTTGGCCCCGACGGAATGAATCTTTGGGATCTGCTTCGTTCTCCGGCTTTGGCTTCTCCCGATTCACTTTCCGGACAATTGGAATTTATGAGAAAGCGCTGGGGGCTTTTATTAAATAATTTTTTAGCCCGTCTTTTAATGGGAATGGATGTAATAAAAGAAGAAGAAAAACCCTCGTTTTTTGGGCCGGGTCCCAGCCAGGCATATACATATGGTTATTTGGCGCATGAATACGAACACTTTAGCCCCGACCAGGAATGGATGCCCCGGACTGTATTAATTGCCAAAAGTACCCTGGTATGGCTTTTCCAGCTTTCCCAAAAATACAAGAGGGAAATTACCCGCTTGGATCAAATCCCCGACGAAGAAATCGACGAACTGGCCCGCCGGGGTTTTACCGGCTTATGGCTTATAGGTTTATGGGAACGGAGCAAGGCCTCCAGAACAATCAAACAATGGACAGGAAATCCCGAAGCTGCTGCCAGTGCGTACAGCCTGCATGACTATGATATTGCCGAAGAACTGGGCGGCTGGGGAGCTCTGACAAACCTAAGGGAACGTCTTATACGCCGGGGCATACGAATTGGATCGGACATGGTCCCCAATCATACCGGTATAGACAGCCGCTGGATGATAGAACATCCCGATCGCTTCCTTCAGCTTGGCTATTCACCGTATCCCGGCTATAATTTTAGCTGCGAAAATCTTTCCGGCAGGGATCATATAACTGTTCAGATTGAAGACCGTTATTTTTCCCGCAGCGATGCGGCTGTTGTTTTCCGGCGTATCGATAATCATACAGGAGAAACAAGATATATTTACCACGGCAATGACGGTACTTCCATGCCCTGGAACGATACAGCCCAGGTAGATTTTCTAAACCCCGAAGCCCGCGAGGCGGTGATACGTACCATTGTTGGGGTATGCCAGCAGTTTCCCATTGTCCGCTTTGACGCCGCAATGACCCTGGCAAAGCGCCATATACAGCGGCTTTGGTATCCCGAACCGGGACAAGGCGGTGATATTCCCAGTCGTTCGGAACAGGCAATAAGTACCGAAGAATTTAACCGCCGCATACCCAACGAATTCTGGCGTGAAGTTGTTGACCGCTGTGCAGCAGAAGCTCCCCATACCCTGCTTTTGGCAGAAGCATTCTGGATGATGGAAGGATACTTTGTCCGTACACTGGGTATGCACCGGGTATACAATTCTGCATTTATGAATATGCTTAAAAACGAAGAAAATTCCAAATACCGGGAAACAATTAAAAATACCCTGGAGTTTGATCCGGAAATACTAAAGCGTTTTGTTAATTTTATGAATAACCCCGATGAAGATACTGCTGTAGCGCAGTTTGGCAAGGGCGACAAGTATTTTGGTATTTGTACCCTATTGGTAACCATGCCGGGATTGCCAATGTTCGGTCATGGGCAAATAGAAGGGTTTGAAGAAAAGTACGGCATGGAATACCGCCGTTCGTATAAGGATGAACAAGCCGATGGATACCTGGTAGACCGTCATGAACGGGAAATATTTCCCTTAATAAAAAAACGCTATCTTTTTTCGGGCAGCGCAGATTTTTGTCTGTATGATTTTTACAGTAACGGACAGGTTAATACTAATGTCTTTGCCTATTCAAACCGTTCTGGAAATGAATATGCCCTTGTCATGTACAATAACAGCTATGATCAGAGTTCGGGCTGGATCAAGGAAAGCGCAGTTGCTGTCCTCCAGAATGACAGTGCATATAGACGGGACAGCCTATGTAAAGCGCTGGGACTGCATGGCGAAGATGCATACTTTGTCCTAATGAGGGAACAAAGAAGTTCACTATGGTTTATTCGTTCATCCAAGGATATTGCAGAGCGCGGGTTATTTGCTGCCCTCAACGGTTACGAGGCGCAGGTCTTTATCGACATACACGAAGTACAGGATGACACAGAGGGTTCCTGGGCCCGGCTTAATCATGAATTAAATGGCCGGGGTATTCATGACATAGAATCTGCCAAAATGGACATTGTTTTTGGAGAATTATATTACCGTTACAGTGAAATTGTTAAGGCAGGTTTTGACTATATTACGACTTCCGCTGCATCTGCAAATGAACTAAAACAATTATTAAAACCCTTAATCAATACCTTTACCAAAACAGTAGAGGATTTTTATCCAGGTATTCATCCGCTATTGGAGTTAAACCGTCCGGCAAAGCCAGGTTTACGCTCTTTGGATCAGCCAAAGGCTGCGGCAGCGGACAATATACCGGAATTGCCTGGTTTGGAAAAGGTTTTGGATGATTTTTACTTATACATTGACCGCCTGGATGCTGTTTCTATTGAATTTTCTGCAAAGTCACAATCAAAAAATGATAAGGAAGATCAACCACTGCTGACAGAAAAAAGCTGTAAAAACCTTGTTTTTGCTTATGCAACTTTGGCTTTACCAAAAGCGATTATTGGCGGCTCCGGCCAGGATGCTGCTTTTATGGTGAACCACTGGCAACTGGACAGAAAACTTAGGGAAATACTTTTAGGCTATTCGGGAATAGAGAGAAGTCAAACATTGACAGACGATACACTTTGGAATGCTGTGGAAATAATGAAAGCTGTCCTTGCTCGTACAGCGAAGCTGGACGGTACAGCGAAGCTGGACGGTACAGCGAAGCTGGACGGTACAGCCAAAAAGACCAATGCTGTAAGCGGAGAAACAGAGAAAGCAAAGGTTAAACCGCAGAAAGCCAGGCAAAAGAAAATAATTAATGAACTTGCACAAAATTTACTTTTGGATAACTATAATACCGATGATTTCCGGCGTATTCTGGGTATAAATATCTTTGATGATATTACCTGGTTTAATAAAGAAGCCTTTGAGCAGGTACTCTTTTATGCACCGATCTTTGCTGCAATGGAAAGCTGCGATTTGGATTTAGTTAAAAGCATTAGCGAAGCATTGCGCAAAGCCGAAGCAACAGCCGAATACCGGCTTGGCAAATTAATAGAGGCATTTAATCCCGATTAATATCTGGCGCAGAAAAGGTATCACTGGTTCTTCACTATCTTGGCCCACGTATTCCGCAGGCCCACAGTTTTATTAAATACCGGAACCCCTGTTCCAGGATCATTTTCTGGCTGTAAAACCGGACAATCCTTTACAAAGTAACCAAGCCGTTCAAATTGAAACCTGTCTTCTGGTTTTGCCTGTATAAGGCAGGCTTCTCCGTATGCATTGGAAATAATTTCCAAAGAATCCGGGTTTAATTTATCCAGGAATGTTTCGGGGCTGCCGTCAGTTTTTACTGTGTTTTCCATGGGCTTTTCTGCAGTAAAAAGATAATCGTAAATACGGACTTCTATGGGAATTGCATCAGCCGCATTCAGCCAGTGAATTGTTCCCTTAACCTTTTTGCTGGCCGCAGAGGAGCTATTAAGTGCATTGCCGCCTTTGGTTTCCGGATCGTAGCTGCATCGTACGGCAATGACATTTCCTTCGGAATCCTTATCGCATCCGGTACAGCTTACAATATAACCATAACGAAGCCGTACTGAATTGCCGGGGAAAAGTCTAAAATATTTGGGAGGAGGGTTTTCTTCAAAATCATCCCGTTCTATCCACAACTCCTTTCCAAAATGAATGCTGCGGGTTCCGGCATTTTGATCTTCGGGGTTGTTTACCGCTTCCAGTTCTTCGGTTTTATCTGCCGGCCAGTTTTCTACAATAAGCTTAAGCGGATTAAGGACAGCCATAACCCGGCGGCTTGTTTTGTTTAAGTCTTCCCTAAGGCAATATTCCAGAAAAGCAATGTCTACGGTGCTGTCGGTTTTGGCAATGCCGATTTGGGAGACAAAGCTGCGCAGGGCCGCTGGGGTATAACCTCTGCGGCGCAGTCCTGCCAGAGTGGGCATACGGGGATCGTCCCAGCCCGAAACATATTTCTCCTGTACAAGCTGCAATAAATAACGCTTGGAAAGCACTGTATGGCTTAAATTTAACCGGGCAAATTCAATCTGCCGCGATGGAAAAACTTCTGCTTCCTGGATAAACCATTCATACAGGGGCCGGTGAATTTCATATTCCAGGGAACACAGAGAATGGCTTATTCCTTCCTTTGCATCGGAAAGGGGATGCTGGAAATCATACATGGGGTAAATGCACCAGTTATTCCCGGTCCGGTAATGGGCTGTCCGGCGTATTCTGTACATTACCGGGTCACGCATAATAAGATTGGGGTGGGCCATATCGATTTTTGCCCGAAGGGTTTTTTCGCCGTCGGCAAATTTTCCTTCGCGCATTGCTGCAAACAGTTCCAGATTTTCATCTACACTGCGCTCCCGCCAGGGGCTGTTTCGTCCCGGGGGCGTAATGGTTATTCGGCCGTCAGCAGATACATTCTTCATAGATGTACCGCGGTATTCGCTTATTTCTTCTTCGCAAAGATCATCTACATATGCATTGCCTTTTTTTATAATTTTTACTGCTAATTCATACAGGTATTCGTAATAATCCGATGCATAATATTCCCGGTCTTCCCAGTCAAAGCCAAGCCAGCGTATATCCCGTTTTATTGCCTCTACATAGGAAATATCTTCTTTTTCGGGGTTAGTATCGTCAAAACGAAGGTTACATGTGCCGTTAAAACGTTCTGCCATAATAAAATCCACCATCATGGCCTTGCAGTGGCCTATGTGGAGCCAGCCATTAGGTTCGGGCGGAAAACGAGTGCGGACATAATTAAACTTGCCGGATCTTAGGTCTTCTTTAATAAACTCACTGATAAAATCAGTTGCAATATCAGCGTAATTTTCTTTCATAGTGAAATCCTGTCATGTATATAATGTTTAAAAATCGGTCAAATAGCAAAGCCCAAGGAATAACAATCCTCTAAGCATTTCAGTTTCTTTTGGTTTATTATCCAAAAAATGTTCCAATTGGCAGCCATACCACCAGAAAAGTCCCAGTTGATCATCAATACGGATAACATAGGTTAGAAAATCGTCCTTAATGCTTTGTGAACCAAAGAGCAGCCAGGCTATTTCTTCCAAAATGATCCGGAATTCCCCCAATGCACCGGCATAATCTTCCTGTTTTATGAGGGAAATAAAGCCTGGTATTCGGTCAAGTAATGATTCTTTGCGGTTTTCATCGGCTTTTTCTATCCAGGTTTTTTGAATTAAAAGTTCCAGATTATTCCTGAACGAATGAAGAAATTTTTCCAGTTCATCAAGGTTTTTCCAGTCAGAATCAAGCTTACGGAAATATGTCCCAACGCCCAGCTTATCGGCAAAGGCCAGGTAATCGCACCCGTCCGAAAAAAGGGTTTCGGCAAACTTCCGGTATTCTTTTGGAAGCACCTTGTATGAACATGTCAAGCTATTGGACATACTTAACCATTGTCAAAAAATGCCGTCTGTGTCAATCCGTTCTGTCTGTATTGCCGCAAGCTCTCTGTTTATACAGTTGTATATAGTATTGGATGCCTTTTTTTACCGATTCAAAGGCAATAGCTTCCATATCGATTTCTTCCGGCTGTATGAAGCAAAACCCGGAAGCCTCGGAAGCTTCCAGTTGTAAGTCCTTTTCGCTTAAATTCGGAATATCCATATAAAAAAACAGATCGCAGGTATTATATATTATATTTTTATATGGGTACTTGTTTGGAAATGATGCAAAAAACTCTATGGAAGTAACATGGATGTCAGTTTCAATGCCCAATTCTTCCTTAATCTCCCGCTGTAATCCTTCCAAAGCGCCTTCGCCCGGATCAATAAAACCGCCAGGAAGGTCAAGTTTTCCCCTGCCGGGTTCCCTTTTTCTGACAAGGAAAAGAATCCCTTTATTGGTCTGGATAATACAGGCTGTAGCGGCAGCAGTATTATGGTAATAGGTAAAACCGCAGTCCGGACAGACAAATATCCGCTCTTCTTTAAAGGATATTTTCTTGGAAGCGCAGGCCGGACAGTAATTAAACATAAATATTCCCCCAGGTTTTTTTGCAAGCGATCCAGCTTGTTGATTATAACTTCCATGATGAATAAAATATAGATATGATATGCGAATGTACCGCCCAGCAAAGCTGTACCTTGACAGTCCGCACCTATGAATGCGACAGCTATGGTCATGTAAACAATGCAAACTATCTGCATTATCTGGAATATGCCCGCTATGAATACTTAAGAGACATAGGCTACGATTATCCTGCCGTTGTCAAGGCAGGTTATGGCATGTTTATAGCCCGGATTGAAATTGACTATAAAAGACCAGCCACAGTGGATGATGTATTAACGATTAAATCCTGGCCCATAAAAAAAGGCGCAGTAAGCGGAACTCTTGCCCAGGAAATAAAGCGGGGAGAAGACCTTATCGTAGAAGCAAAAGTTACCTGGGCCTTTGTGGACAGCCAGGGAAAACCGGTAAAACCCCCGGCGGAATATGATTTACCGGCATAGGGCATACTTATTGTCTGGATAACTCATCTGCTCTGGTTCTTGCGGCCCCCAGAATGGCAGCGGCTTGTCTTTCTGCTTCCTGTTCTACCCTAAGGGCATTGGCATCGCCCTCGCTGCGAATTCCATTGGCAGCGGTTCTAGCCAGCCGCTGTTCAATTGGCGACCTCGATTCGGCTTCTCTAATAACCCTGTCGGCAGCGGAGTTTGCTTCGGAACGTATCCTGTCTGCGCTTTGTCTGGCGGTATTTAGGATATTTTCGGCTTGTCTTTCTCCCTCGGCGATAATGGCTGCTGTCTGCCTGCTAATCTCTTCCCTAACTTGTCCCATTGCTGCATCAGCCCTATCACTAAGCTGCTCTCTGGCAGCATCGGCAATGGCACCTGCCATATCGGCTATATCAAGGCGTATATTGGGACTGCTTGTTGTACCTCCTACCAGCCCAACCACTCTGAATTCCCTTACAGCAGAACCGCCTGGTATTCTGTTTAAAAGGTCTGTAGCAGCATTACCGACAGTCGATACAGGCACTGCTGTATTTACCCTGTAATTCAAAGACAAATCAAAACCCTGTTCGCCCGAAAGTTCAAGGCGGGCCTGCGAAATATTCATTTGTATCGGTTCAACTATCAAACGTCCATCCCGGATCTCATACCCGATATTTAGATTTCCCGGAGACGGAGTACGCCACGATTCATTTTTTAACAGATCTGCCATTGCTCCAAAGAGTTCGGAATTATGTATTCTTAGATTTTGTGTCTGCAAGCGGCCTCTGGAAGAAACAGTATTTAATACAGGACTAAGATCATTTCCTAAAATACTGTGTAATATTAAACTTGCCGAGACATTTCCTGTATAATCCTCTGGATTGGGGAATAAATTTTCCAGTATGGAAAATGACGAAAGCGTAGATGAAATATCAAATTGCCGTATATCCATACCAAAATCTATCGAAGGAATGTTGATATTCTGGGTATTGTACTGTCCATTAAGTACCATACTTCCGTCAAGCAGGTTCATGTTTAGGTTTTGCATCTGCACGATTCCATCTTTTACCAGTAAATTTCCATTGGTGTTTGTAATGGAAAGTTTGTCAAATAGAATTCTGCCAATGTTGGCGCTTATGGTAAAGTCAATATTTTTTGGTACTTCGATAACAGAAAGCGGAACAGCATCTTCGGGCGTTTGCTGTGTTTCCGGTTTTTCACCTGCCATTAATTCATTAAGATCAATATTATTTGATTGGAGGTTTAGATTACCGCGCACTGTGCCTCTGTTAAAAATAAATGGTATAAAGTTTTCCAGTGCACCTCTCATTGCAATATCTGTTTGTCCAATAGCTGCGTCAAAATTAACCAGGTCTACTCTTCTTGGCGTAAAATTAAGCTGAGTAACTGCAATTCTAACAGGCTGGGGAATATCCGGACTTGTAAAGTCAAATCCGCTGAGCCTAAGCATTCCTTCGGCATAAAAATCTTCGTATCGTTCATTTTCAAGAGTGGACATATGTCCTCTAAGCGCAAGATTACATTCCAGTAAGCCCCTTAAGGTAATGTCTTCCATCGGAACAATATCAGAGATGGAACTTAGCTCTATAATACCGTTTAGTCTTGCGGCTATTTCCATATCGCTTTCGGGAGTTTTAACATGGAGTTCTGCATTAAACGGATTACCGGCCATAACAAAATTAAGAGTATCAATATCCAGTGTTGTGCGGTCAAATACTTCACCGTCGTAAAATGCCCTGGCAGCAATGGTAATATTATCTACAGATCTAGGCAAATCGGGGTATTTAAACATGGCGTTTTCTACAGCAAGGTTTAAATTGACACTGGGCATCTGTGTATCGTTAAATATTCCTTTTATATCGCCGTTAAGCTCCAGGCTGCCTGATGTTGTAACATTTTCAAAGTCCTGCATATAGACAGCAGGAACAAGGGATAGTAAACTCTTAAAATCCGTTCTTTCGGTGGCAAAGGACAGATCTATATTGATATCGTTGGTACTATCGCCGGTGCTATTGTTACCGGGCATAGAGATCGAACCGGCAAATTTTAAAACAATTTCATTTAAGTTAAACTGATTGTCTTTTAGGGTAAATTCCATATTCTTCATGTCTGCTGCTATTTCCGAAACAAGATTCGCATGAGCATTATTTATTAAGCGAATTCCGTCCATCCAGAAATTAATCTCTGCAATATCCAGTTTCATGTCAAGATCGGCTAAATCTTGGGACATATCGCCCCGAAGGAAAAAATTAAGCCCGTCTATCGCCGCTTCCATATTATTCATTTCGTCCCGAAAGATAATGCCGGCATTTCGTATCTCAAATCTATTAAGGGCAATGTTAAATGAAATTTCCGGTGGAGCTTCTTCTATTGGAACTTCCGGTTTTTCGCTGGGTTTCATGATATCCCAGTTTACCCGGCCGTCTTCCAATATACGGGCATATATTTCCGCCTGGTCGAGCAGCACCGATTTTATCTGTATATTGTCCATTCTAATAACGCTTAAAAGGTCAACGGTTATACTTAAGCTTTTAAATGCAACCAATGTGTCGCCTTCAAAATCGCCGGTTCCTGTTATTGTTAAATCTTCCAAAGCCACATAGGCATTGGGAAAATTACGGATAAATGACAGTTTAAGATCAGAAAACTCTACTTCTGCCGTAAGCATATTGTTAAGCTCATTTTTGGCAATCTCCAGGATTTTTCCCTTGAACAGAAAAGGAGTTATCAATAATAATAAAAAGATCGTTACAACAGAAATCCCGGAGATAATAAGGACTTTTTTAAATTTTGTCATTGGAGTACTCCTTGGTTTTAGTATAGTATTAATAAGATTCATATTCAAATAGGATATGTACAGAAAATCTATATAGGTAAGGTACTTTACTGTAAAAAGCCCTCTATTTGTCCCAGCAGTTCTTCATAGGTATCTACACAGGGAATGTCAGAATGATCATTTCGTATGGCCTGGGGCGCGCGGAACAGGCAGCCAGCTTTTGCCTCCCGTATCATGTCAAGGTCATTAAAAGAGTCCCCAGCGGCAAAGATTTCCAGATTAAGCGAAGCCAGGGCCTTGACTGCACTCTGTTTGCCGTTTTTTTGCCTAAGCTTATAGCCGGTAATGCTTCCATCAGATGAACAAATAAGGCTGTTACATAACAGGGTAGGCTTATTAAGTTTTTTTATTAGGGGACCGGCAAATTCTTCGTAGGTATCGGAAAGGATAATAAGCTGTGTACGTTCACGGATTTTTTCGATAAATTCAAGCGCTCCAGGCAATACATCCATATTTCCAATTACTTTTTGTATGTCGGGGAGTTTTAAGTTATGTTTTTTTAATAACTCAATCCTAAAACGCATAAGCTTGTCATAGTCCGGTTCGTCCCTGGTGGTACGGTGTAGTTCGGGAATTCCTGTTGCTTCGGAAAAAGCAATCCATATTTCGGGAATTAATACTCCTTCAAGGTCAAGGCATACAAGGTGCAAAACAGCCTCCAGAGATACTGTAGCATAATGCTGGTAGAAGTTAAATCCTGATATGCCGCTCTGACCATGTCATACACAATACCCGTATAAATACCGGCAAAGGGCAGGCAACCCCAGGGGTGACAGTCTGCGCTGTTTCAACCGCGTGTAGAATTCGGCAAATCAGCCTCCTGACTACCTGATAAGAAAAAGTCAGAACTAAATTGCTTTTCATATACATAGAAAAAATTTTTGTAGTCAGGCTTAGTTTCGTAACAATAACAATTATTCGCTGGTCTGTTTGCCGAGGAATTCCACATGGTTTCAACACCGCAGGCTGTCACCCCTGGGGTTGCCTGCCCTTTGCCGATGTTCATCCGGATAATGTATATCATGGGCAGAGCGGTAAATAAGGGTTTTTCATATGCAACCTCGTGTTCTGTTTAACAGAACACGAGGTTGCAAGCTTACCGGGAAAGTTTAATCTGTTAATTTTTTTCCGCTATAGGCGGAATATCCCAAAACCCTAATTTGCCGTGCTGAGTGTGCCATATATTATCCGTTTATAGTTGGTAAAGGGGTGTGCCTGGGGGCTGCGCCTGTCAAAAAAACTATGTGGAATTCCTCACAAAAATTGATCAGCCAGTGATTGTTACTGCTACGGAAACAAGCCTGACCACTAAAATAATATTTTCAAGTTTTAGTGAGTCAGGAAGCTGTTTTTGTGAATTCTACACGCAGTTTTTTTGGCAGGCGCAGCCCCCAGGCACACCCTTTTTACCATATAATAAGTGGTATAATGTTATGGCACACTCAGGGCAGCAAATTAGGGCTTATCACTCGTAAATAACCCAAACCTAGTATAAACTATAGCTACATGTTTGAAATGCAGATATTTCTTTTATGTCTGATACTTGTCGGCTTCCTTACCGCCAAAGCCCGTCTTGTGGATGAAAATGCCCGATCTTCGCTTACGAACCTAATATTGGGCGTTTTTCTGCCCTGTAATATTTTTGCCTCCTTTTTTGGAACCAGCCGTTCCCAATTGCCCTCTATGGGAATAATGCTGATCATTTCGCTGGGGGTCATGACAATAAGCATTGTTCTTGCCCATATCTTTTTTCATAAGATTGCTGCCGAACAAAAAAAAGTGTTGCTTTATGCCGCATTGATACCCAATGCAAGCTTACTGGGAAATCCCTTAATCGAAAGTATTTATGGAACCGCCGCTTTGCCCTATGTTGCAGCCTATCTGGTACCGCTTAGAATAGCGCTGTGGAGTCTTGGAATAGCAATTTTTACTGTCGGAAAAACCAGCTTAAGAAAAATTATTTTTCATCCCTGTCTGGTTGCCAGCTATCTTGGCATACTTATAATGGTAACGGGATTTAATCCTCCGGTTATACTATCCCGGATTGTTATAAGCCTGGGAAATTGTACTACGCCGCTTTCAATGATGGTAGTAGGAGCAATCCTTGGCCTGGTTAAAGCTAAAAAAATGTTTACCCCCCTTACTGTATATTTCTCTTTTGTACGATTGATCTTCATTCCCCTTTTGGTAATGGGAATACTGTTTATATTCCGCCCTGATCCCATAATTACCAATATCTCTGTTGTCTTAAACGGCACTCCTGCCGGAATAACAACCGTTATATTGGCCGATAAATATGGCTCTGACAAGGAACTTGCTTCCAAAATAGTCTGTGTGACCATATTGCTGTCTATGGTGACAATTCCGGCTTTAGTGTGGATATTGCAGTAAATTGTCTCCATACGGTACAATAAACCCATGCTGGATTACCGATTTATAATTGACAACATCGAAGCAGTAAAGCAAAACATAAGCGATCGCTATTTAAAGGCCGATGCCGATGCTGTAGTACGGCTTTTTGGCAGGCGTACCGAGCTGGTTACTGCCTTACAAAGTCTGCAGCAAAAACGCAATGCCAATGCTGCTGCCGGTAAAACAAAACTGGAAGCAGAGGAGCGGCAGGCGCTTATAGAAGAAGGTAAAAACCTGAAGGATCAGATCGCCGCTGCCGAATTGGAGCTGTCAAAGACAGAGGCCGAACTTGAAGCGGAGGCCAGGAAAATTCCCAATATGGCCCATCCCGATGCTCCACGGGGCAGGGAAGAAAAAGATAACCTCGAAGTAAAGCAGGTGGGGGAGCCGCGCAGCTTTGATTTTGAATATTCCGATCATGTAAAGCTTGGGCAAGATTTGGATATTATTGACTTTGATTCGGCTACCAAGGTATCGGGAACAAAGTTTTATTATTTAAAGAACGAAGGGGTATTTCTGGAGCTTGGTTTAATCAGATATGCCCTGGATATTTTACACAAAAACGGATATACCCCCTTTATTACTCCGGATATTGCTCGGGAAGAGATTCTTGATG
>Ga0099364_10005836_pt1 | contig 18117 bp, 16 predicted proteins | sample TergutTh196P3_FD_73070 | JGI IMG/M metagenome (GOLD analysis project Ga0099364, IMG submission 73070) | Microcerotermes parvus P3 segment gut microbial communities from Pointe-Noire, Republic of the Congo - Th196 P3 | ecosystem: Host-associated > Arthropoda: Insects > Digestive system > Gut ...
CGTTCTATTGACAACTGCAACGCACGAATAATATCTGTGCGCAGTTTTTCTGGGAAATACTCTTTTAAACCAAGCAGAAGATTAAGATTTGAATTTATGGAACTCAATGTGTTGTTTACCTCATGAGACATTGTTCTGATAATCTTTTCAGCGGCACTTTTTTCGGCTGTAATCAATTCGTGTGTCAATTCTTCAATTGTAATAAAATATCTACGAAAACCTCTATCATAAAAATACAACAAAGAACATCGGTAACGGTTGATACCACCAACTTCAACCACTTGCGGTATATTTAGCGTAAGTTGCGACAATGCCTTAACAAGCGTTTTATCAAACTTTTTTAAACTTTGACCAATTAGTTGATTTGCAGGTAGTTGTAAAAATTTTATGGCAGCAGGATTAACCAAAGAAACCAACATATTGAAATCAAAAATTATAATACCCATTGTGTCGTTTTCTATCAGTAAATTAATAAGTTCACTTTTATTAATAATCTGAATTCTTTGCTCTCTTAATTCCGCAATCATACGGTTGTAGAGGTCAATCATACGGTCGCTTTCGGGGTAGCCAACGCGACGCAATCGGGCTGAAAAATCCTGTTCATTAAGCATTTCCAAACAAGTAGTTGAAACCCTGTCCGCCTTAAAAAGTCGAAACAATATCCAAAAGGAAACTATTGATGCCAACAAAACACAAAATTCCGAAATTGACAACAAAATTAGGTTTTCATAAAAAGCGTAAGTAAATAATGTTGCAATTATCAAGTAAATAATAATTGTCAATAACAATAATATAACTTTTTTCTTTAACATTTTTTAGTTATCAGTTTTCAGTTTTCAGTTTGGTTAGTGAGTTTTATCGAACTATCAGTTATCAGTTATCAGTTTGGTTAGTGAGTTTTATCGAACTATCAGTTTTCAGTTTTCAGTTTGGTTAGTGAGTTTTATCGAACTATCAGTTTTCAGTTATCATTACTCATTACTCACTACTCATTACTCATTACTCACTACTCATTACTCATTACTCACTACTCACTACTCACTACTCATTACTCACTACTCACTACTCATTACTCGCTACTCACTACTCAATCCTCAACCTCTCTAACCTTCTATAAAGTGCACCACGGCTTAATCCTAATGTTTGTGCTACTTTCGACATATTGCCGTTATTTATTTTTATTGTGTCCATTATAGTTTGTCTCTCAACATCTTCTAAAGTTCCAAATTGTGATAATTGATCTTGTGTTTTCTGAATGGGTATTTTTAAATCATCTGCTTCAATTTCAGTTTTACCTGAAATAAGGATTGTTCGTTCTATTAAATTTTTTAACTCCCTTATATTACCCGGAAAGTGATAATTTTTAAGTAATTGAGATGCCTCTTCAGAAAAATTTACTGTTGGCAGATTATTTTCAGTTGTAATCCTATTAGCAAAATATTGTCCGAGCACAATAATATCGTTTTTTCGTTCTCTAAGCGGGGGCATTTCAATTTGAATCAGGTTGATACGATAAAAAAGGTCTTCGCGGAACAATCCTTGTTCAATCATTTTCGGAAGGTTTTTGTTTGTTGCACAAATTACTCGGACATCAATTTTTTGGGTGCTGCTATCTCCCAGCATTTCAAAGGTCTGTTCTTGTAAAACACGCAACAGTTTTACTTGAGATGCGAGGTCAAGTTCGCCAATTTCGTCTAAAAAAATTGTACCACCGTCTGAGGTTGCAAAACGACCTTTTCTATCAGTATGTGCGTCAGTAAAAGCACCTTTTTTATGTCCAAACATCTCACTCTCAAAAAGTGACTGTGAGATACCTCCGAGATTAACTTTTACAAAAGGTGCTTTGCATCGTTGACTATTTTTGTGAATTGCTTCTGCAATTAATTCTTTTCCTGTTCCGCTTTCACCTGTTATCAACACAGGAGCATTGGTTTGACTAATTCTTACAACCGTTTTTAAAATTTCCATTAAAGCAGGTGATTTGCCAATAATACCAGATAATTGGTAATTTTTATCTAATTGCGCACGGGTCATTGAATCATTGTCGGTATTGGGTATCTTTTTCGATATCAGTAGTGCGTTGTTTAAACAATCTAACAACGACTTATTATTCCAAGGTTTTGTAATAAAATCGAAAGCGCCCGCTTTCATTCCTGCAACTGCTAAATCTATTGAACCCCAGCCGGTTATCAAAATAATAGGAACAGTCGGCTGAAATAACTTTATTTGTTTCAACACTTTAAGCCCTTCGTCGCCCGATGTTTCTCGTGTAAAGTTCATATCAAGAATAATTGCATCAGGAGTAGTGTGTCGAATAAAATCAATTAATTCGGTAGGTTGAGCAAAGTCGAGGGTTTCATACTTTTCATTTTTGAGCAAAAGGCAAAGTGAAACACGAATAGCGGGGTCGTCATCAGCAATCAATATCATGACTTTAACAATTTATTAAATTTTTGCAAAAATAGATAAAATTTAAGAATTACAAGTGCGAAACTGAAAAAAATATTTTTGCTTTGTCGTCTGTGCGCTTATTAGTAAGAAAATAAATTGAGTATTGAGTAGACAACCCGCAGAAAATATAAATGGTCAAAAGTTGTCGAAACGTTTTGCTGGTTCCTTATCCAGCGAAAGGGTTGATGAATTACAAAAAGAACTTAACCAAATGCGGGACGAAGGGACAGAACCAATACAATTCAAAAAATCCGTGAAAATCCGCCCAATCCGTCCAATCCGCGAATCCGCCAATAAACATTTATTTAACCAAAAAGTTGTCTCACTTTTTTTAAACCATCAACGAGAATATCAATCTCTTCAAAAGTATTATACATTGCAAACGAGGCTCTTACAGTACCTACAATGCCAAATCTTTCCATCAAAGGCTGTGCGCAATGATGTCCAGTTCTGACCGCAATTCCTAATTTATCCAAAATTGTACCCGTATCGAATGGATGTATTCCGTTCAAAATAAATGAAATAAGGCTTGAGCGATGCTGCGATGTACCGTAAAATGCTATATTTTCAAGTTCGCTCAACTTTTCAAAAGCATATTTAAACAATTTACCTTCGTAAAGACGAATATTTTCTATTCCGATATTTTGAATATAATCAATTGCTGCGCCCATACCAATAACAGAAACATAATCGGGGGTTCCTGCTTCAAATTTGTAGGGCAGTTCATTAAAAGTCGTACCGCTAAATGAAACATGTTTAATCATTGCTCCTCCGCCAAAAAACGTTTCCATTTGGTTAAGAATGTTTTCTTTTCCATAAAGAACTCCTACTCCTGTTGGTCCATACATTTTATGTGCAGAAAAGGCATAAAAATCACAATCTAAGTCAGTTACGTTTACATCAGTATGATGAATTGCTTGAGCACCATCAATTAATACTGGAACACCGTGCTGGTGTGCATTCTCGATGATTTTTTTTATTGGATTTATAGTTCCCAAAACATTGCTAATATGAGAGATAGAAATCAATTTTGTTTTTTTGTTCAAAAATGCGTCAAGTTGTTGCAAGTCAAGGGTTCCATCATCTAAGACAGGAATAATTTTCAAATTTATTCCTTTTCTTTTTTGCAGTAATTGCCACGGTACGATGTTTGAATGATGCTCCATCTCGGTAAGAATGATCTCATCATTTTGTTTCAGAAATGTTTCACCAAAAGAGTATGCAACAAGATTAATTGATTCGGTAGTTCCGTGTGTAAAAATTATTTCGTGATTATGTTTTGCGCCTATAAATTTTGCAGTTTTTTCACGAGTTTTTTCGTAAGCGTTTGTAGATAAATTGCTTAAAGTATGCACTCCTCGATGAATATTGCTATTGTATTCATACAAAACTTTTTCCATTGCTTTCACAACCTGAATGGGTTTTTGCGCAGTTGCCCCACTATCAAGGTAAACAAGAGGTCTATTGTTTACAATACGCGACAGGATAGGAAAGTCGTTTCTTATTTTTTGAATGGGGAATGTCATTTTAGCACCCAATTAAATTATCACTTTTTCTACACAAAACGCATGAATCACATTTATCTAATTGCCCCCTAAAACGTTTTTCAACTAACGAACGAATTTGTTCTTTCAGATGTGGCAGTTTAATTTTCTCAATCACTTCGTAAGCAAAAGCATATTGTAGTAAAATATTTGCTTCTTGAGGACTAATACCTCTTTGACGCATATAAAAAAGGGCATTTTCGTCTAATTGTCCAACTGTTGCGCCGTGACTACATTTAACGTCGTCTGCATAAATTTCAAGTTGCGGTTTAGAATTAATTCGGGCGGAGTTTGTAAGTAGCAGGTTATTGTTTGATTGATAGGCATTTGTACGTTGTGCATCGGGTCGGACAACAATTTTTCCCGTAAAAGCGGCAGTTGAAGCATCATCCATAACTCCTTTAAAGAGTTCGCTACTATTGCAATCAGGGACTGAATGGTCGATAAAAGTAAAATTGTCAATATGTTGATTTTTATCGCATAAATAGAGTCCCGAAAGGAAATTTTCAGCAAAAACACCGTTGAGCCGTGCATAAATATTATTTCGAGCAAAACCCGCATGAAGTGTGATAAAATTGGAACTCAAAACTGAATGCGATTCCTGATTAAAATAGTAACCTGCGACTTGCGCAGTGCTATTATGCTGATTTTGCATATTGTTAAAATCTAAATTTGCATTGTGTCCTAAATGAACTTCTGTAACGGAGTTCATGATAAATTTTACGGGTGATAAAGTGTGGTCGCAAATCAAAATTTGTGCTTGAGCGCCATCCTCAACAATAAGCATATTCCTCTGAACAGCAGCAAAATCGTTGTCCGAAACAAGAATATTAATTATCTGAATAGGTTTGGGTGAAACAAAATCTTTTGATATACGGATATAATAGCCGTCGGTTGCAAATTTTGTATTAAAATCAGTTAAAGAGTCGGTTCCTGCTGATGCAATTTTGCCGTAAAATGGATCTGTTAATTTTGGATTATTACGAACAGTTCCAGCAAAACTTTCAACAAAAATTCCCTGCGGAAGTTTGTTTTGAGACGGCACAAAATTACCATTTACTGTGAAAAATGTGTATGTATCCATTGAATCCACATTGCAACGAAACTCGTCTGGAACACGAATGTTCTTATTTTGAGGCAAATGCGAGGGTTCAATTATCGTAAACAAAAATTTACGATAATCTGTATATTTATATGCTTCTTTAAAATTTGTTATCATCTTTATAAATTTTTTTAGTTTTGGCGGCTTAACGCAGTTGGGGCGTACATTCCCGCTTTCGCTAAGCCGCTCGTTAGTTGATGTTTTTTTTCAAATCGTTTATTCATCTTAATACAAACAACGCAACAAAGCAATAAATGTTGCATAAAAAGTAAACTTTTTTCTCAGTATCTTGGTTTATCTTTTATTTCTTTATAGTACGCAATAACGCCACCTTCCTTCATTTTAATGTTTATTTCTCGCCAACGCTTTTGTAAATGTTCATCAAAGCCTGTTTTATCGCACGGAAATTCCGAACATTGGAAACAATAGTCTACTTGCATATTATCACTACACGCTCTAACATTGCATTGCTTGAATAAAACACACATTTCTTTTCTGCATCCATTGCATTTTCCGGCAGAAAAATATGCCAACATTTCGCTAAATTCCTGATATTTTAAAAATAAGGGTTCTTTCAGCAAGTCAACAAATCTTTTTGCATACACATCAAAATTGCCTAAATGATTTTGTAACTTTTTACTTAGACAACAAATTTCGCCTTCAGAAAAAGCAAAACACTTTCCACAATGCAATCCACATGGGGATAGTCTTGTTTTTATAAATTCATAATCCATTTTTTCTGCAGACGTATAGTCTTCTTTTTTGCTTTTCATTCTTTTATTCACTTTCTTTATGCATCGTCTTCCGCGGAGTTAGTGCGTCAATTGCTCCAAACCGACAATTGTGTGCAGGTATTTAACCACAACCTGAACTGTCTACTCCAACAATTATATCTACATTATTTTTTTTTATTAGTATGGGTTCAACATAAAAACCTTGTTCTTTTTCAATGCTTTTAATCAACTCTTCTTTGTTTATATAAATATAATCACTATGTATTTTTTCTTGTCCGTATTTTGGCTTTGCGACATTCTCTTTATTATTTTTTATGAACAACTCCACCTCATCAAAATTGTCATAACGCCCGTTTGTTTTAAAATTCACATTCAATCTCGCGATAATGGCTTTTGTCAACTCTTTGGTTCCGTTCAAATAATATTCTTCCGTAATAATAAAATCTTTTGTGTACCCCGTATTAACATTGGTGTATTCGATAATTTTTACTCCTTTTATTTCTACGTCATAAAAAAAACGATATGCAGTTTCGGCAGTATCGCTTTTAGAAATCCACATTATAATGCTTTGAGAATCACACAAATAATCTATATTAACTCGTGCATGGACATTCGTTAGTTCGTTTTCAACGTTTTTTGCCCATACGATTAAATCAAAGTAGAGTCCAGCAGTAACCATAGATTTTTGCAAATCTTGAAATTCAATAAAAATTGAAAAATTATTATTTACGTTTATCCTATGTTGACAAAAAAAACTTGCATAAACACTTGAAACTGAAAGATAAATGCAAAAAAAACACAAACACTTTTTCATCTGTTTATTATCCAATAAGTTATTTAATTTTCATCTAGCTTAATATTTCTGTTTAATGTCCATCATTTTGTTTCTTTGTCCACCGACGGTGTCTGCTGCTTTCACACAACGTTTTGGCGGCTTGGCTGATGCTGCGGAACAGAACACTACAAATTTATAAAAACTTTATGCGGAGCTACACCACCGCTTGCGCTAAAACGTTTCGTTGGCTGCTGCCGAATTGTCCACAAATTTGCTCCTATTTTATCAGTTTGTTAATATTTATACCAAATTTAACTCCAAAACAGTTATCTTTAATACTTAACCCCTCATCATCAATGCTTTTTGTAAAATTGGGGTTGTATTCTACTTCAAAATAAAACATTTCCTTAATGTCTATACCAACACCAAGTAATCCGCCAAAATTAAGTTTTGTAAAATCATCAATTGTTGACTTGTATTTGCCGAATTCTAATTCTGAAATTGGCTCTTCAAAAACAATGTCTTTATACGAAATCAAATAATCACCTCTAACTCCGATAAGTATGTAAGGGGAGTATTCAAATTTGAATGGGGTCACCTTTAATCCTATATTGAGTGCTAAATCATGTAATATTACATTCTTGTTCTTCGGGCTAACTGCTCCCCCATCAAGAAATATTAACTCACGAGTGTCACAAAACCCTTTTTGAAGATAGCCAATTTCTACCCTCAATCCAAATTTTCCGAAAAATTTTTCACATGAAAGAAAAGTCATTACTCCGAACTTATACTCTATATCCCAATCTATTGGGAACAACTTGAAATTCCAAAGTTGAGTAGAATACGATGCCCCTACATTAAATCCATATCTGTCAATAATTTGACCGTATGAATATTGCATTAATAAGATGAACAAAATAATTATAATAATTTTCCTTGTCATTTGTTTGTTAATTTTTGGTTATACATTTTTACATTTTCATTTGTCTTACTGGACTATTCACAAAGTTCGTAAGACACAAAATTTTTGGTGCTCGAATTCAAACTGAAAATAGATGCACTGAAATTCAAAATTCCGCCAAATTTTCGATTGAAACTCGAAACGGGGGACAGAAATCCCGTGTCTAATTCGTTACTTTCTTCAATGCCTGTACGCTCGTTCACTCGGTTACAGTCAACTCTGTTTTTCTGAATTTTATAAATAATTTTCTTTATTATTCCGTTTGCAAAATTATATTAAGTTATTAGAATTAAAAAATATTTTTAGAATCCTCTTTATCGATTCGCCACCAATTTTTGAGTAATCAATATTTTCCTTTGTAACAAAAAGATAGTCACTCACGTCATCGGCGCACTTAATTTTTGAAAAATCGGTTACTTTGCAAATAAAAGCCAAATCGAGCGTAAATACTGTCAGCCCCGAAAAAAGATACTCGTTTGGAAAAGAAGTAAAATAAGTTACTTCCTCAATATCTAAGTTCAGTTCTTCTTTAATTTCGCGGATAATCGTTTCTTCAGCACTTTCTCCTGGATCGACAAAACCGCCGGGCAGGTCTAACATCCCTTTTTGAGGCTCGAAGGCTCTTACAGCCAAAAGTAACTCGTTGTTTTCATTGACAATAATCGCCGCAACCGCAGCCGACGAATTTACATAGTATTGAAAGCCACAATCGGCACACTCAAACGAGCGAAATGTATTATTAATAAAATTCCCCGAACCGCAACGAAGGCAAAATTTGAATATATCTTTTGGGTAATGCATGGTGTTAGATATTAGAGTTTAGATATTAGATTGTTAGTGAATGAGTAAATGAGTAAATGAGTGAATGAGTGAATGAGTGAATGAGTGAATGAGTGAATGAGTGAATGAGTGAATGAGTGAATGAGTGAATGAGTGAATGAGTGAATGAGTGAATAAGTGAATGAGTGAATAAGTGAATAGGTATTTTAATTCGTAATTCTTTTATCTTTTTGTGTTAACCTTATTTTTAAACAAAGCAATCTTAGTGGAAAATCATTTTTTTTAGTTATCATTTACTGAAAACTGAAAACTGAAAACTTTCATTTTTTTAGTTATCATTCACTGAAAACTGAAAACTGAAAACTGAAAACTTTCATTGCATAAACGAAAAAAACTATTAATTTATTTTTTTTATAAAAAAAAAAGATGTTACTTTGCAAAAAAAAAGGTGGGAGTCACCAAGCCAGCGGCATGCTGAAAAATTTGTAATTGTTGGGCATAAAGTGGTGTATTTCAAGTTATTACAAAAAAGAAAAAATAGGTTTTTAGTACTTTTTTTTGTAACTATTCGGATTTCACTTATATATTTATTTATTGGAGGAACGACAAAATTAATGTAAGGGCAAACATCGCCCCGACGATACATTTTTACAACCAAATTGATTTTTTTTAGTTTTATTCTTTGCGTTTTCAACTTTGCGACTTTGCGTTAAAACAAATAATATGAATAATGTAGGTAATATCAAAACAAAAAATATTAGTGTTAATTCGTGAAATTCGTTGCTAAATAATCGTGGCTTAATAAAACAAAATGAAAATACTGATAACAGGAACTGCCGGATTTATAGGTGCAAAACTTGCATACGAATTGTCAAAAAACCAATACGATATCATTGGTTTGGACAATATCAACGATTATTATGATATTCGTTTGAAGTATGCTCGACTTAAAAAATGCGGAATAGAGGTGAACGGTAATCTTTTTCCATACAATAGAAAAATAAAGAGTAATTGTTTCACTAACTATACGTTTGTTCGTTTAAATTTGGAAGACCGAGATGCAATGAATAACCTTTTTAAAAATGAAAAATTTGACAAGGTAGTACATTTAGCAGCTCAGGCAGGGGTACGTTATTCGATTTCGAATCCTTATTCGTACATTGATAGCAATTTAAACGGCTTTATCAATATTTTAGAATGTTGTCGAAATTATGGTGTACAAACTTTGATTTATGCTTCATCTAGTTCAGTATATGGACATAATACAAAAACGCCTTTTAGTGAGGATGATACGACTGATTTTCCTGTAAGTTTATATGCGGCGACAAAAAAAGCAAATGAATTGATGGCTTTTTCATATAGTAAACTGTACAATATTTCGACTGTCGGATTGCGTTATTTTACAGTTTACGGTCCTTATGGTCGTCCTGATATGGCTCCTATGCTTTTTGCCGATGCTATTACAAAAGGAAAACCTATTAAAGTTTTTAATAATGGTAATTTATGTAGAGATTTTACTTATATAGACGATATTGTTCGTGGTTCTATCAAAGTGATAGACGCTTATCCTTATAATAGTACCGATGAAATACCTTATAAAATTTATAATATCGGCTGCTCACAACCTATAAAATTAATGGATTTCATTGTAGAAATGGAAAATGCATTAGGATTAAAAGCAATAAAAGAATATCTACCGATGCAGCAAGGTGATGTGTATCAGACTTATGCAGATATAACAAAATTGAAATCAGATATAGAATATATACCCGTTATAAGTTTAGCAGAAGGAATGAAAAAATTTATTAAATGGTATTGTTCGGACGAGAATCCGTTAAAATAATATTTATGTCAAATTATCAGATTGATTTATCGAAATATCAAAATGCGTTAAGTCGTAAAAACCAGATAGCACGTTTTTTGTGGGTTGTAGTTTGGGGATTATTTGCGCGTCCAATTCCGCGAAGTTTACTTAGCGGTTGGAAACGTTTTTTATTGCGCTGTTTCGGTGGTAAAATTCATAAAACGGCAGTGATATATTCAAATGTGAGAATATATATGCCATGGAATTTAGAAATGGAACAATTTTCTTGTTTGGCTCCGGAGGTAGATTGTTATAATGCCGCAAAGATTAAAATTGGTGCACATAGCACTATTTCACAAAAAAGCTATTTATGCAGTGCTTCGCACGATATTACCGATAAACATTTACCCTTGATTACTGCACCAATCATTATTGAAGATCAAGCTTGGATAGGTGCTTCGGCATTTATTGGATTGGGCGTTACAATTGGTCAGGGTGCGGTAGTTGGGGCAACAGCATCAGTATATAAAGATATAGAAGCATGGACGGTTGTCGGTGGAAATCCAGCAAAATTCATTAAAAAAAGAGAAATTAAAGATTAATGAGTTTAGATATCTCGGTCATAATACTTACTTATAACGAAGAAATTCATATCAGACGCTGCATTGAACGTATTCGTCCTATTGCAAAACAAATATTTATTGTTGATTGCTTTTCAACAGACAGTACAGTTAATATTGCCAAAGAATTAGGTGCTGATGTATATCAAAATAAATGGGAAAACAATCACGCATTGCAGTTTAATTGGGCATTAGATAATCTTCCCATAAAGACAAAATGGGTGATGAGGTTAGATGCCGATGAATACTTGACCGACGAATTGATAATTGAACTACAAAATAAACTTCCAAATTTAGATGTTGAAATTACAGGTATTGTGTTGCCCTTACGGCGTATGTTTATGAACCAACATATAAAACGCGGCGTTGGAAAAATTTTATTACTTAGAATATTTCAATATGGGATCGGGAGATGCGAATCGCGCTGGATGGACGAACATATCAGCCTAAATTCAGGATATCAGGTGACTTTTGAACATGAATTTGCCGATCACAATCTCAATCATATCGGTTGGTGGACAAGCAAACACAACGGCTATGCTATCCGTGAGGCAATTGATTTATTGGATACGGAATTTGGCTGGTCTGTTGTTGATAAAACAGCAGAGTCAATGATGAATGAACAGGCTTTAATAAAACGCAAAAAGAAGTTGAAGTATGCTCGTGCACCTTTGTTTTGGCGGTCGTTTGCCTATTTTTTATATCGATATATTTTACGTCTGGGCTTTACCGAAGGAAAAGCAGGTTTTCTGTGGCATTTCCTGCAGGGCTGGTGGTACCGCACATTAGTAGATGCAAAAATTTATGAAATAAAAAAGAGTTGCGGAAATAACCCCGAAAAAATCATTGCATACGTAAAAGAAAAATATGAAATTGACATAAATGCTATACATAAAAGTTAGTATTATCGTAAGTCTGCAAATCTAATATGAATATCAATATAAAACATATATTGCAACAAGGCGAGGGAGTTTCAGTTGAATTTAAAACAACGTTCAACACCGATGCCATTGAGTCGTTAGTTGCTTTTGCAAATACAAAAGGAGGTGTTGTTTGTATTGGTATTACCGATGAAGGAACTATAAAAGGTGTTACGTTGGGAAAAGAAAGTTTGCAGCAATGGACAAACGATATTAAAAATAGAACAGAACCGTCGTTAATTCCTGATGTAGATGAAGTAGAAATAGATGGGAAAAAGGTAGCATTATTTCGTGCCGAAGAATATCCTATAAAACCAATTTCGGTTCAAGGGCGTTATTATAAACGGGTTGGCAATTCTAATCACTTAATGAGCGTTGCAGAAGTATCCGATTATTATCTAAAGTCCATGCAATATTCGTGGGACGCATATACACGTCCCGACAAGTCTTTAGACGATTTAGACGAACATTTGATTGAACGTTTTCTTAACCGAATAAATAAAAAAGGACGTTTAAAATTGGCTGGAAACAATTTGGATAAATTGAGAAAATTAAACCTTATTAAAGATAACATTCCAACAAATGCTGCAGTATTGCTTTTCGCCAAAGAACCACTGATGTACGACGTTCACGCAGGACGGCTTAAAACACCCGATAAAATCCTTGATAACATAATTATTCGAAATACGCTATTCGAAACGGTAGAAGAAACAATGAATTATATTATCGGACATTTGAAAGTTGCCTATGAAATTACATCTGAAACAGTACGTAAATCAACACAAAGAGTTGAAATATTTGAATACCCGTTAGATGCCATAAGAGAATTGGTACTTAATGCTATTATTCATAGAAAATATAGCAGTCCTATTGATATTCAAATAAAAATATTCGACAAAAAAATAACTTTTTTCAACCCCGGTGAATTGTATGGCAACATTACTGTCGATGATTTGAATAGAGACGACTATCAAGCATCCGCAAGAAACAAATTGATAGTCGAAGCCTTTTACCTTGCAGGAGATATAGAAAAATATGGAACAGGATACCAAAGAATTAGAAAAGCAATTGAAGATTATCCGACAATGATTTTTACTTGTCGCGAAACGCAAGGAGGTTTTTTGGTGGAACTTAAATATGATAAACAAAAAGAATTTTCTGAAGATGTTACAAAAATAGAAGATGTTACAGATGATGTTACAAATAATGTTACAAAAGTAGATGATGTTACAGATGATGTTACAAATGATGTTACAAAAATAGATGATGTTACAGATGATGTTACAGATGATGTTACAAAAATAGATGATGTTACAGATGATGTTACAGATGATGTTACAAAAATAGATGATGTTACAGATGATGTTACAGAAGATGTTACAAAAATAGATGATGTTACAAAAGTAGAAGATGTTACAGATGATGTTACAGAAGATGTTACAAAAATAGATGATGTTACAAAAGTAGAAGATGTTACAGATGATGTTACAAAAATAGATGATGTTACAGGTTGCTTGCGACAACAGACAATTATAGAAATTATACAAATCAATCCGAAAATATCTACTACGACTTTGGCTCGCAAATTGAATGTTACTAGAATGACATTATACCGTGATTTGGCAAAACTCAAAACAAATGGATTGATTGAGAAAAAGAATAGATATTGGAAAGTTACTGAAAGTAATGACACTAGTAAAACAAGTAATAGTTTCCTCGATAGGGTCCCCAATAAGGTCACCGATGAGGTCACTGATAGGGTCACCGATGAGGTCACCAATAAGGTCACTGATAGGGTCCCCAATAAGGTCACCGATGAGGTCACTGATAGGGTCACCGATGAGGTCACTGATAGGGTCACCGATGAGGTCACCAATAAGGTCACTGATAGGGTCACCAATAAGGTCACCGATAGGGTCACCAATAAGGTCACCGATAGGGTCACCAATAAGGTCACCGATAATCAGCGAACAATACTAGATCTTATAAAGAATAACAAAAATATTTCTACAAATGAAATATCTATAATTATTGGGATTTCAAAAAGAAAAATACTGCAAAATATTTCAAAACTTAAAGAGATGAAACTGATTGAAAGAGTGGGAAATAATAAAAATGGACATTGGAAAATTATCAAATCTAAAACAATGAAATAACGTTTTATTAATGACACGTTGGTTACAGTAACCGTGGTTGCAATAAAATAATATAGAAATATAATACTTTTATAATCAGTATAATATGATTTTTTACGATAGAGAAAATGAAATAGAGTTATTACGAGAAATTGAAAAAAATTCGAATAATTTTGCACAAATGACTCTTATAATGGGCAGACGCAGAGTTGGAAAAACAACATTGCTGAAAAATGCCTTTTCGCAAACTACACCCGTATTATATTTTTTTATTGCAAAAAAGAATGAATTGTTGCTTTGCGAAGAATTTACAAGCGAAATAGAAGAAAAATTATCACTTTCACTCGGCACATTTAAAAATTTCGCACAACTATTCAAAGCATTAATGATACAATCGCAGTCGAAACATTTTACTCTTATTTTAGATGAATTTCAAGAATTTGCCAATATAAATTCTTCTCTTTTCAGTGATATTCAAAATATTTGGGACACATACAAAGATAATTCCAAAATAAATCTGATTTTTTGCGGTTCCATCTATTCAATGATGAAAAAAATATTTGAAAATGAGAAAGAGCCTCTTTATGGCAGAGCAACCTCAAAAATCGTTGTAAAACCATTTACTATTAGTGTTATAAAAAAAATAATATCCGATTTTCACCCTAACTACAAAAACGAAGACCTTCTGACATTTTTTATGATAACAGGCGGAATAGCAAAATATATAGAGCAATTAGTTATCAACAACGCATTTACAAAAAAAAAGATTTTCGATACGGTATATAAAGAAAGTTCATTTTTTCTTGACGAAGGCCGAGCACTTTTAATAGATGAATTTGGAAAAGATTATGGCAATTATTTTTCGGTGTTATCGCTTATTGCCTTTTCTAAAACCGACAGATCGGATATAGAAAGCATTTTAAATATGCCCGTCGGAGGTTTCTTAGAACGACTTGAAAAAGATTACAATATCATAAAACGTAACCGCCCATTTGGCGCAAAAGAAGGTAGCAGAAACAATAAATATCTTATAGAAGACAATTTCCTAAACTTTTGGTTTCGTTTTATTTACAAATATCGCAGTGCAATAGAAATAGGTAATTTAGAATATGTTCGTAATATAGTAGAACGAGACTACGAAACATTCAGCGGGTTGGTTTTAGAAAAATATTTTCGTGCTAAACTTATTGAAACAAAACAATTTTCAGAAATAAGCAGTTTTTGGAATAGAAAAGGCGAAGATGAAATTGACCTGATAGCGATTAACGAAATGGAAAAAAAAATAATTTTCTACGAAGTAAAACGAAACAAAAAACGAATTAGCATTCCTACACTCGAAAAGAAAGCAACAGAAATTGCACGTAAATACTATGACTATTGTATTGAGTATAAGGGGCTTTATTTGGAAGATATGTGACATTTGACAGAGATTATATATTATTGAAATTAATTTAATATGAAAATTATTGCTGAAAGCGCTTTTAACAACGATGCATCCTTTGAATATTTGCTTGAACCAACTAAATTCAGTAGCAGATTATTATACTGTAGGTTGAATAATGTTTGCATTTCAATAAATTAGTGTAATTAGTGGCAAAAAATATAAACAGATGACGAAAAAACTAATATTAGTAAAAACAAACGGACAACAAAGTAACAGATTTATCCAAAACTTGCATTTTGAAGTTTTTTGCAAAGAATACGGGATTAAATATATTAACCCGAATTTTTAGTTAAATTAAAAAAATTGAATAAATAAAACCTACATTATGGAAAATCCTTTTTTTAGTATTGTTATTATTACATATAACAGAAGTCATTTTATTCTCACTGCAATAAATAGTGTTATTAATCAATCATATACAGATTGGGAATTAATAATTATTGATGATGGTTCATCTGATGATACAGAGAGTGTTATTCTTCCTTTTTTAAAAGATAGCCGAATTAAATATTTTTATCAAAGTCACCAAAAAAAAGGCGTTGCAAGGAATAACGGTATTAAAAGAACAACAGGAGAATATCTGTGTTTTTTAGACGACGATGACTATTATTTAGAAAATCATCTTACTACATTTAAGAAATATATAGAACTGACAAATTTTCCACAAAAAACTATTTTTTATTCAGAAAGGACAATAAAAGACGGTGATGAGTACAAAAAAATACCTTATTCATATTATCCATCCGAAAATAAAACTGATAATTTAATATATTTTGGTCTTTTGGAAGCTCCTGCCAACATAAATACTTGTATTCATCGCAGTTTTCAAAATGAAGTTCTATTTGATGAAATAAAATGGGTATTTTATGTTCCACTTTATCATTTTATTTTACGGCTTCTACTAAAAGATTATAAACTATACAGAATAGAAGAATATACATCTGTAATTTTACAGCATGGAAATCAAATGACTTCTGATAGTTATAAATTTTTTAAAGGAAGGTATGATTACATAGTTTATTTTTCTAATCTGTTAAAACTTGATAATCATCCATTAATCAAAAAGAAAAAATTGGACTTTCTTACGGCAATCATCCAATGCAGCGATAATTTGCCTGATAAAATAAAAACTACTTTTAAATTAATTAAAATAAGCCCTAAAATTATTTTTTACCGTAGATTTTGGGGTGTAATAAAAAATATATTTCAACATGTTAAAACTCGGCTATTTTCACGGTAATTTTTCAGGCTCGGAAACTTTTATTTACGATTTGGTAAAATCGTTGAGCATTGATAATGACATCAATTTAACATATATTTCTAGTAGCAAAACTGTAACAGCAGATTTTGATTTAAATTGTATCCATGCAGGTTATGGATCGCAATACGATAATAATAAAATCGCTTTATGGATTTATAGAATAGGACAAGTATTGGGCGGCAGAGGTTCATATTTTGAACTAAATTTCAGAAAAAAAAATGTAAAATATATTTTAAATCGCACAAACATTCCAAAATTAGATGTAGGTTACGTTGAGTATGCAACCGCAGGGGTTTTATTAATGGATTATTTTTGTGAAAAAAAAATCCCTTTTATTATTCATGTTCACGGTTTTGACGTTACATGTTCTTTAAATGACAAAACTTATACTAAACAATTAAATATTCTTTTTGAAAAAGTGAAATATATAATAACACCTTCAAATCATGTTAAAAGAGTACTTGTTACATTAGGTTGCGAGTCCGATAAAATAATAGTTATTTATCCAATAACTTCTTTACCAGTTGTTAAAAATAATTTGTGGGAAGAACGATTAAACAACCAGCAGATGGTTACTTTCCTTGGCAGGCTTACCCCCAAAAAAAACCCATTAGCGTTACTTCATGCCTTTCAAATAGTTTCTAAAAATTGCCCCGATGCAAAATTTACAATTATTGGCGATGGACCATTAAAAAATGATGTTATATCCCGTATTAAAAAACTGAATTTGGAAGATAAAGTGATTTTAACAGGAGCAATAAACAGAATTGAAGCGTTTGAATATTTAAAAAAAACGTGGGTTTATGCACAACACAGCGTAACATCAACATCAGGCGACCAAGAAGGGTTTCCCGTTAGTTTAGTAGAAGCCGCCGCTCACTCATTGCCACTTGTTTCAACTATTCACAGCGGTATTACAGAAAACGTAATACACAATGAAACGGGTTACTTAGTTCAAGAATATGATTACGAGTCAATGGCTGAAAGGATAATATATTTATTGAAAAATCCTGAAATTGCACAGAAAATAGGTGAAAACGGTCGCACTCACATCCTTAATCTTTGCGCAACCAATAACCGAACAGAAAAAATAAAGGATTTGATGTTTAAATGCGCTAACTTGCATTATTAATAAGTAGAAAAACTCAAAAAAATAATTTTTTATAACATGACCTTAATAGAAATTACAAATCATTTAAAATCAATCATCTTTAACGAATTAAAAGATTGTATAACAGATGATTATGTTCTATATAATTTACCATATCATCTAAATATCGGTGATATATTAATTTGGGAAGGCGAACTTCATTACCTGAAATCATTGCCATTCAAGCATATAAACAAATACAACAATCTAAATAAAAAAATAACAGAAAACATCAATATTTTACTACATGGAGGAGGTAATTTTGGCGATTTATGGAACTCTCATCAAAAGTACAGAATGGAAATAATTAAAAAATATCCAAACAATAAAATAGTTATTTTTCCACAAACAGTTTATTATCAAAATAATGACAGTTTGAAAAATGATGCTGAACAAATGGGTAAACACAAAAATTTAACCATTTGCGTTAGAGACA
>Ga0099364_10005837_pt1 | contig 18115 bp, 22 predicted proteins | sample TergutTh196P3_FD_73070 | JGI IMG/M metagenome (GOLD analysis project Ga0099364, IMG submission 73070) | Microcerotermes parvus P3 segment gut microbial communities from Pointe-Noire, Republic of the Congo - Th196 P3 | ecosystem: Host-associated > Arthropoda: Insects > Digestive system > Gut ...
CCGCATCCCATCGGGATGCGCCTAAAAGAGGCATCCCGATGGGATGCCATGATTTTTTTTGCGTTCTCTTCTACCGAAAGAAACATCCCTAACGGGATGTTGTTACGGTATGCGTTTAAAGTGATTTCGCTATACAATGCTATAGTGTGATAAAATGGGATGTGCGTTGAAAGGGCAGGATGTTGACAGAGCGATCCGGAAGCGGATCTGAAAACGGGTATCTGTTTCTGCTTGCGCTATTGTCGTTCGCATGTTACCATCCTCTTTTTTGAAACATGTGAAAGGAGTTTTGTGTATGAAGCGCAGGGTGTTTTTGAAGCAGGCGGCGGCGGGAATCGCGTTGCCGTGGATTGTGCCGGCGTCGGCGTTGGGGCTGGACGGGGAAGTCGCGCCGAGCAACCGGCTAGTGGGGATCGCCGCAGGGATGGGCGGGCGCGGGTTCGGGGATTTGCAGTGGCTGCTCGGCGAAAAGGACGTGCAGTTCGTGGCGGTGTGCGACGTGCGGCGCGGTAACCGCGAGCGCGCGAAGGCGGAGGTGGACAAGACCAACGGCAACACGGATTGCGGATGCTATCGCGATTTCCGCGAGATGCTGCAGAAGCATAAAGCCGATTTCGCGCTCCTCGCGCCGGGCGACCGCTGGCACACGCCGATGTCGGTGCTCTGCATGAGGGCGGGCATGGATGTGTATTGCGAGAAGCCGGGGACCATCACCATCGCCGAGGGGCAGTTGCTGGTCAAGACCGAGCAGGAGAAGAAGCGCATCTTCCAGACCGGGGCCCAGCGGGTGAGCGAGACCAATTTCAGGTATGTGAAAGAGGCGATCCGCCTGGGGCTGATCGGCAAGGTGCATACCGCGTGGGCGCACCTGGGTTATATGTCGGAGCATCCGCGCGTCAACGCCACACGGCCGGAGGAGCCGCTGCCGGACAAGGAGGAGCTGGACTGGGACCTGTGGATCGGGCCCGCGCCCATGCGGCCGTACAACCATGAGTTCGTCAGGCCGTGGCCTGTGCCGGGCTGGTACACGCAGTACGATTTCGCGGGCAGCATCGCGCAGTGGGGCTCGCACACCATCCTGCAGGCGCAGCATGATTTGGGGCTGGCGGACACCTCCGCCGTCGAGTACACGTACCCGACGGACATCCAGCGCGAGGGCTTCACCATCCGCTTCGCCAACGGGATTAAGATTGTCGCGCAGGAGGACGGGTTCGCGGTCCGCTTTGCGGGCGGGCGGAGTGCCGAAGGGCTGCCGGACATCTGGCACGGCTCGTGCGGCGTGAAGTACGAGGGCGACAAGGGCTGGATCGCGTGTGCGGACGGCTACGAGCGTCCCGATGTGTCGTCGCCCGAAATCCTTCAGGGCTTCGGGGATTTCGCGAAGGAGATTAAGGCGTTGCGCCAGCAGGGCCTCACGCCGAGCAATCATCTGCGCGACTTCCTCGACTGCGTGAAGACGCGCAAGACGCCGCGCACACCTGCGACGACCGCGCACCGCACCATGACCACCAACCTGATTATGGACATCTGCCTCGATCTCAAGCGGAGCCTGAAGTGGGACCCCGTCAAGGAGGCGTTCATCAATGACGATGAGGCCAACCGCTTGCGCGTGCGTAAGTCGCGAGAGCCGTATGCGGTATCCTAAAAAACGGACGATTGCATTCGACTGCTGTCGAGTGCTGTCGAGTGCAATCGGAAGAAAGGAAACTCAATGAAAACTCTACTCATCGCGATGGTCGCGCTGGCGGCCGCCGGGTGCATGGCGCTGGAACGCGCGTTGTTCAACGGGAAGGACCTGACGGGTTGGGAGGGGGCGCCGGGCTGGTGGTCTGTCGAGGACGGCGCGCTCACGTCGGAGAGCACGGCGGAGAAACCGTGCAAAGCCGCCAACTACCTGATCTGGACAGGGGGGCAGCCGAAGGACTTCGAGCTGACCGCCGACTTCAAGCTGAGCGAGAAGGGTAACTCCGGCATCCAGATCCGCTCCGAGGCGCGTCCGGACTGGGACACCTACGGGTATCAGGCGGACATGACGGGCGACGGCGAGCTTGTGGGGTTTGTCTATCACCACAAGCACGGGCTGATCGCGGGGCGCGGCGAGGATGTCTCGTTCGACGCGGACGGCAAGCGCGTCGTGAAGCCGCTGGGCGACCCCGCCGAGCTACTGAAGGTGTATAAGAAAGAGGACTGGAACAGCTACCGTGTCGTCTGCCTCGGCCCGGTGATCGAGACGTATGTGAACGGCGTGAAGATGTGCCGTTTCACGGGCCAGGGGGGGGACGATGCCAAGGGGGGGCTCATCGCGTTGCAGATGCACCCGGGGCCCCCCATGAAAGTCCAGTTCAAGAACATCATGCTGAACACGGAGACTGCGGATTAAAACCGAATCCCTATGCCCAGTCTGTCTTGAACGCATTCCGGCGGTCAAGCGTTACGGGCATGACGTGTGGATGGAGAAGCAATGCCCCGCGCACGGCGCGTTCAGAACACGCGTCGCGAAAGACGCCCGGCGTTTCCGCGACGACACGTTCTCCGCGCCCGCAAAACCGTTCGCCGCGTCACGCGCCTATCGCGGGGACTGCGGCACGGATTGCGGATGGTGCGACAACCACGGACAGCACATCTGCACGGGCCTCGTCGAGATCACGGACGAATGTAACCTCGCGTGTCCCGTGTGTTACTTCGGCGCAAAGCGGGACCGCTCCATCCCCGTGGATGAATTCAAGTCGCGCGTGCAGGCGTTGCTGGACGTGGAGCGCGGGCATCTGGATATCCTTCAGATTTCAGGCGGCGAGTGCTTCCTCCATCCGCAGTGGCAGGATTTGCTGGAGTGGGCATTGACCCAAAGCATCGGGCGCATCGTGTTCAACACAAACGGGCTGGCGTTGCTGGACAACGGCGTCCTCAACACCATCGCGCGTCACAACGACAGGGTGGAAATCTACTTGCAGTTCGACGGCTTCGACGATGCCGTCTACCGCGCCCTGCGGGGTCGCGCATTCCTCGCGGACAAACGCGCCATCCTCCAACGGCTCGACGCCGCCGCAGTCAAAATCTGCCTTGCGGTCACGCTCTATGAGGGCAACCTCAAGGAGATTCCCGCGATCCTGAAACTGGCGACGGAGACGCGACACATCTCCGGCGTGACGTTCCAGCGCCTGACGAAAGTCGGCAACGCGCGAGACACCGCACTGGCTCCCGTCTTTCAGGAGGACATCCTTCTGGCGATCGCCTCCAGCGGGATCATGCGCTACAAGGACATGATCCCGTTGCCTTGCTCGCACGAAAACTGCACGTCGCTCGGGCTCCTGTTTTGCGCGGGGGACAAGGCGCACGCCCTGGGCGAGTACGTTGACCTCTCCAAATGCAAGGAGGCACTGTCCAACCGGCTTGCGTTCGACCAGACCGCACTGGACCACCTGAAGAAAAACGTGTGCGGCTGCTGCGCCGGGATGTTCGCCGGGAACCATCCCGTGCTGAAGCAGCTTCAGGAATTCGCCCAGCACGGGAACGGCAGTTGTTACCGCGACATGAAAATCGTGCGCGTCATCGTCAAGAACTTCATGGACGCCGACACGTTCGACTTCGAGCGCGCGCGCAAATGTTGCTCCGGCGTCTCCGTCGGCAACGGCCGCGTTGTCCCGTTCTGCATCCACAACGCACTGAAAGGAAAAAGTGATGAGTGATGATAAGCAAACTGAAAATGCACCTGCCGAAAGAAACCGTTTGTTGCTGATAAGGTTTTGGGCAATAATGCTTACAGTTGTGACTATGGGGGCTTTGATTGCAGGCTTGACATACGGAGCAGGGATACTCGCATTTGCAGCCGCCAACGATAACTCCCAATGGAATTTTCTTTTTGTTTTGGTTGGTGCAATTCCGTTGACGATTGCGGTATTGACGTTTGCCTGTGTTTACAAGAAAGGGAAATCCTTGAAAGAATCCAGGGCCGGGGTCAGGGTTTTTTGGCGCACCGTCTTATGGACATTAGGCGCATTCCTCATTGGCGGGCTATTGTTTTTCGGAACGTGCGCGACGCAGTTTCTCTTCTTTTTGGATTGATTCCTGACGAAAGATAAATTATGAATGATGATAGGCACTCCACACGCAACACAAGGGCATTGGCAATCGCATTCGTTTTCCTGTGGATGTTGTTCTCGTTTGTGTTTTCAGCCGCGGGAGTCGTTCCGAGCGCACGAAAGAAATTTGATTTTTTTGCTGCCGCGATCGCTTGCGTCCCGTGGCTCATACTCATCTGGAAAGCCGTGCCACTGTTCAGGAAAGGGGCATCGGCGGAGGCAAAGGCAAACGCCAAGCTTTTCCTGCGCACGGTGCTGTGGACATTCGGGATTTTGTTCCTTGCGGGACTGCTGCTTCTCGGAATGTGCGGGCTGATATAGGAAAAAACGAGGGAATCCAATATTGACTGGGGTTTTACACTGGAGCCAGCAATCGGGGTCGAACCGATGACCTCATGATTACAAAACAAGTGCTCTACCATGTTTTTCTAAACATTTTACACCTCGTTGACAATTCGTTGACAATTTTGGTGCTGTTTTGGTGAGATTGAGAAAAACCTCTCGCCCTCACCCCTGCTCACCAGGGCGCGGTAATGTCTGAAAAACAATCCCGTCCCCTGATGGCCCATCTCTGACGCAACCGAAGCGGCGTTGCGTTCTAAATCGTATGCGTATGTGGCGAATGAATGCCTCATACAGTCTTTCGGCCAGTTGGCAACCCCGGCTGCCATGCGCACGGACAGCACAGCCTTGTGCTGCCGGCTTGCGGAGCGTTGGTATGCGACCCAACCCTCGAACGGATACGCGTCCAGCCAGCGCGACAGGTTCGGGCGTATGGTTATCGTCCTGTGGTTGTAGGTTTTCGTCTCACTGCCCTGAAGCATGACGTACTCGTCTCGCAGGGCGTCAGACGTGAGCCGCTGTAACTCGCTTGGTCGTATCCCTGCGAACATCCCAAGCGCGAGGTAGGGTATCAGCTTGGGGTTGTCAATCTCTGCCTGCGCCAGGATTGCCGATGCCTCCTCGACTGTAAGTATCCCCTTCGGCGGTTCCGGAGTCCGCACCCTTCCTATCCTGCCGGCGGGGCTTGCGGGCATCCACCCCTCTGCCACGGCGAAGTTAAAAAACACCTTCGCGCAGGTCAGCATACTGTTGTGGCTTGCGCCTCTGTACCTTGATATGAAGGTGTCAACGTGCCGAGCTGTAACGTCGGCAATCATTTCCGGGAATCCTTCGGCCATCTTGCCCAAGGAATGGCGGTACCCGGAAAGCGTGACGGGTTTGACCCTGCGCCTCCTGTTGTCAAGGAACCTCTCCACTGCCTCTACGGTAGGCACAGGCTCCATAGCCTCGCGTGAAAGGTGCTTGTCAACGACGCTGGAGAGGGTCATGCCCCGGGGGAGGCGTGCGAGCGCGTCCTGGGCGTCGAGCATCTGGGCGCGGGTGAGGGGGGCGCGGCGCGTGGCGTCCGCCTCGGCCGCGTCGAGCCACACGCGGGCGGCCCGTTCGTCGGGCTGACGGGAGCGGTGGCGGACGCCCTTGACGGTGATCGCGCAGTCGAAGCCGCCGTTCCGCGACGGGCGGTACTGCCCGTTGGCGTAGTGGACGGATTTGGATTTGCGCTGTTTCATCTTGCCTCCCTCATACTCCCTTCGTTCTCTCTTTTTTCGGGATTGTCGTGAACGATGCCCAATCACCGCTCACGAATTGCGACACACGGATCGTGCCAGGGCCTTTCCGCGCTTCCTTGTACTCGCGCTCGGGAATCTCTTCCCAGCCTTTCTTCGCAAGGTTTGCCTTGCCTACCGAATCGCCGTCTTCCAACGCCTTGTGTTTCAGCCCTTTTCTCATGTAGACCATAACAACCTCCAATGTCTCGATAGGTGTCGTATTATACACCATCCGCCCCCCCGAAGAAAGCGGTTTGTTAAACCTTATTAAAAATTATTAATTTTTGCTGGACAGGTTCAACCAACCTGTGTTATTGTGTGCGCCAACTAAGGAGGATTAGGATGATGAATATGCCAGATGTGACAAAACGAAAGGTCAGCTTGCAGCTGCCGATTGCCACCATTATGAGGATAGACAAGATGGCCCAAACCATATGCGTGTCAAGAAACGAGATTGCAACCGTAATGCTCGACAAGGCAACCGCCGGGGTTGTCTTGACCGATGGGGATTTGAAAAAAATCAATGCCGAAATAAGGAGAAACCGTGAAAAAAGGATCCGCTAGTAAAAAGGTGTCCCTGTTGGTCGATGTTTACGTCTGGCAGAAAGTCTGCAGGGCTGCGGCTTCATTAAAAATGAAGCCGGAGGCCGCGGCTATTTTTTTGCTCGGGGAGGTTAAACCAACCCGCAAACGGGCGTGATTTTTTTTGTGAACGGGGTTAAACCAACCTACTGGAGGAAAGCGTAATCTTTTGGCGAACGGGTTGAACCAACCCGCAAAAAAGTGCGTGGTTTTTTTTGCAACCCAGGTTGAACCAACCTACTGGAGGAAAGCGCAATCTTTTGGCGAACGGGTTGAACCGACCCGTCGGGAATGTGAGGGCTGCCGGGTCGGAACCCGGCCCGGCAGGAAACATCGTAAGTGAATGTTGCAAGATGGATGTGAATGTGAAAAAGAAAACGGAGGACAGGTTGCCGTTGGTTACGGTCAGCGCACAGATGACGGTGCGTGAGAGGGCGGCCATCAGGAAACTCAGCAGGAGAAACGGGCGGAGCGTGTCCGCCGAGATTCGGTACAGGTTAGCCGAGGCATACGGCAAAGGCAGCGTAGGGGTGAGCCATGGAAAATGAAAAAACGGTTGAGGAATGCGGGACACGGGAGTTGCTCCTGAAACTGCTAGGGGAGGTGCGGGCGCTCGCGCTGAATTTCCGCCCGAAGTACGCCCTGATGACCGTCGGGGAGTGCGCGGAGGAGTTCAGGATGCCCATGCGCTCGTTCAAGAGGGAATACATCGACAGCGGCGTCCTGCCGGTCTACAAGACGAATCTCAACGGCAGGAAGGTCAGGCGCTCGGACTTCGAGAAGCTCCTCCAGACGATGGCGACGGGGTACAACTCCAAGAGGTCCGGGAGCGGGGCGCATCTGAAGAGCGGGGCGGCACGGGCGGCCGGCTAAGGAAAGGGAGGCGATGAAATGAGCACAGGCTACCCCATATCCTATTGCGATAGGGCGACTGGTAAGATTGACGGCACACTTTCGTTCGATGAGATTGTTGGGCTGATAATCCGCGACCCCATTATCAAGTCGTGGACGGAGAAGGCGAGGCACCTGAAAGCAAACCCGCCGGGCGATGAAAACCTAATGACCTATGAGGACATCAAACAGAGGTTCCTGCCCCAAATCCTCCCCAACGCTGTCTTCGACGGTGCGGACAAGACGAAGGCGTATGCTAAGGACGGCTCGCCGTGGTGCATGGGCGAGTGGGACAAACTCCCGTGCGGTGAGGACGCCGATAGGCTTATCGCCGGTTTGTCCGTCGTTTTGTTCCCGGCAATCGCCGCCCTGACGCTCTCCGGGACAGGCGTGTGGGCGTTGTTCCGTGTCGATCCTGCCGAGAAGCAGGCGGTCAACGGGCGGGCGGTCGTAAGGCACTGTAAATCACTCACCGCATTCGCCGACTATTTCGATGCCTCGTCGGTCCGCCCGTGTCAGGGCAGGACGCTCTGCTGGTCGGATGTCGCAGTCATAATAACCGCCCCAACCGTCATCCCCGTGAGTGATGTTGACCGATACGTCGAGCCCGCGCCGAAACGCATCAAATCGATTGTGGATATGTCGCCGTCGTACCGCAGGGCGTGTGTGAGGAATACGGCGGGCAGGATCCGCAAGCTGTCGGAAGGGAATCGCAACAGGGGCATTAACGCCGCTTGCTTCGCCCTGCACAAGACAATCGGCGTGGCGGCCACGGACGAGGCGGTTGAGATTGAGTCGGCGTGTCTCTCAATCGGGATGACGCGGGACGAACTGAACAAAATCACAGGGTATAGGAAACTGAGGGGGTTGGCATGAAAGCCCACAACGAAAGATTCAACGAAGATCTCGAAAAGGCAGAGCGAACGATGTCCAAAATCTGGTTGCTCGTCGTGGCTCTCCCTTGTGTGTTGCTGCTGGTGGTTTTCTTTGTCGGCAAACTTTTACACAAATGGGGGTTGGTATGGGAATGACACCAAAAAATTATCCGTTCGGGTGTTGCGGCATGACGGAGGACTCCACATGGGACGACGTGTTCGGCAACATAGACCATCTCGGGCGCAACGCCTACTGCACCCACATCCGTGGGGAGTGCGGCAAGGAGATGTCGGACACCTGCCCCTGCCGAGTGTGCGGGAGTACCGGCGCGACGGACTGCGAAGCGTGCGGGGAAGACAGGTGCAGGGAGGTGGCATGATGGGGTCGCTGTCTTTTGACGACAAGGTGTGGATTGAGAACCAGCTTCACAGGCATAACCAGTTTTACGAGCATAAGCCGGGCGGCTGCGTGTTGTGGCTTATCCTGATCGTGCTCCTGCTGATTCTCAAAAACCTAGGGGGGTGTTAATGAAAAAGACTGTCAAAGAAGTGTTGGTGATCGCAGGGTATCTTTTGTGTCTAATCCTTTTGGTTGCCCTTGGTGTTGGCGCAATGCTTTCCGTACCGTACATGAGGATGCTGAAGTTCAACGAGATGTCGGACACCAAGATTACGCTGTGGGATGCGATGTTTCTTGACGTCCGTATCACCCCAGACAAGAAGGACAAACATTGATGAACACACTTACGGTTTACGTTACGGACGAGACCTTGCCGAAGGCACTTGAGTTCGTCGCTTCCCATGCGCCGAAGTTAGGGGAACGTATGATTGACGGACAGATTAGGTTCGCATGGGATAAGGGTTTGTCAGGCAAGACAGACGCCTCCGTGACGGTGTTCAATGAGCAGGGCACACTGAAAGGCGTGTTGAAGAATGTGAGGAACAGCCGCTCGAAGAAACCGAAACGTCTGTCCGACAAGGGCATCGCCCGTAAGGTGAGACCCGATCCTGTGGAACAGGCGATCCTGTGTACTGGCTCGTGCGCCGCGACGCTTGAGATGATTGATCGTTGGGTCAAACGCTGGCGAACATTACTTGCCGACAATGACTGCACCGAGAGGGATAGTCTGGAGGGATATATCCAAGCGCACAAGGAGCTCTCGGCAGAGATATCATTCCTTGTCTCCCTCGCCCGCAAGCACATGCAGGACACAGGCAGGATCAGCGAAAACGGCGTCGTCCAAGCCCAAAGCACCTGGCGTCTGGAGGATAAGCACAATGGGTTTGAGTACGCATGGCTGGAGGAGATTGCGCGGCAGAAGGCATGGTGGGTGTCCCGCAGGGAGGACATCCGAAAGCTCGACGCGGCGTATGGTTCCCACGACAACTGCTTCGACAACTGTGCCGACGGCGCCACCGCGTTCAAAAAGTACCGCCACATGAGTTGTTCGATGGTGTGGCTGAACCGCCTCGTCACCGCCTATGCCGACGCGCTCGGTGACAGGTCGGGGCTGGACGCTCTCGCCGAGTGGGAGGAAACGCAACGGCTGGCAGAAGAAGCCCGCAAGGCGAAAGTCGCGCAAAAGCGGAGAAGGCGCTAAAAAATCTTGACAAAAGGAATGGTTTTATGATAAGTTGTCATGAACAAACTTTGCCATCTGTGCCGAGTGTAGAAAGCGGCACTTTTCTTTCTCGGCATACCCAAGAACCGGGGATGACGTTTTTCAAGGCTCCCGAACTGTCCGGGTTGCCGCCGAGAGACGAGCGTCCCAAGGTGACGCTGGAGGGCGACGCCCTCGCCTCCGCCATGCGCTCCGTGTGGGACACGCGGGCGGCCGCCTCGCCCCACATCGAGCCGGTGAAAGACCCGAAGATCACAACGCACCAGAGGTCCAACTGCGAGAAGATGCAGTCCGCCGCTGTCCGCCTCGGCATGAATGCCCTCTCCCAATGGGAGGTCTACATCAGCGAGCGTGAGCGCAACCTCGAACGCACGTTCGACTCCGAGATTATGGCCACCAAATTCTCCGCATGGCTGGCGGATCGTGTGGTCAACATGAGCAGGTATGGGGTGCCGGATGCCCCAACGGTGAACGGAGAACAGACATGAGCGTCGAGACCGATTTCCAGTTGGAGTGTGACCTGTGCGCCTCCGCCTGTTCCGATGTGCTGTTCGCCAAAATGCTTTCCGGCATCACGTTTGACCTGCCGAGACTCTGGCGGACACCCAAGGCGCAGGCGCTCACCGCGTATGCGGTGAAGTACGCCACCGTAAGCGGCTCCCCGCTCTCGTCCGATGCGATGTCCGTAATCGCCGACAGCCTCCCCACCACATTCGACAGTGGCCAGAGGATGGAGATGCTGAGGTTCTGGAAAGAGCAAATCAGGCCCATCATCACCCAAAAGCCACCGAAGTGGCAGTTCGACAAATCGGAGCGGTACTTCACCCGCCGGAACGACGAGGCGCTTGCCGAGCGCATCACCGAAGCCGATGCCGATGCCGAGGGCGAAGAGACGGCGGAGAAGAAACGGAACGCCGCCAAGCGTGACCATGAGATGTTCAGCGCCCTCACCATACGTTGCAACGAGGCGTTGTCCGATATGGCGAGCGTGCTGGCGTTGGCCAACTCCCGCCCCCCCCTCTTCAAGATTGACGGCTATGCCGGCGTGCTTCTCAACCCCCACCTCAAGCGCGACAACTTCATCGGCTTCGTCGCCGGCCCCAAGGCGGGCAAGACCAGCATCCTCGTGCAGCTGGCGGTGAAGTCACTGCTCGCCGGCAACGACACCCTCTTCATCTCCTGCGGCGACGAGTCGGAGGTGAAGATCAACGGCCGCATCGCCACCCTCGGCACCGGCAACGCGGTCGCCCCGGAGTTCGCTGGCGAGAAAGCCGTCCCGATACCCGACTGCCTCCTGAACGCCGAGGGCAACTGCCCACTCGGGATGGGCGGCGTCCCCCGCAAGGTGAAACCCATCGGCGATATCGTGAAGGACTTCACCCCCCTGGAGATGCTGGACGACACCCTCCGCCAACTGTGGCGGGACGAGACCGGAAACCCCTACGTCCCCTGCGACCACTGCTACTGCCCCTTCGACGGGACGCAGACCCCCGCGCAGGTGAAAAACAGCAAGCACTTCAAAGCCGGCGTGTGGTGGAAGAAGACGCGGGTTGACCAGATCACGCCCGAGGCGCTTTCGGAGCTCGCGGAATGGTTCGCGCTGACCACCCCCGCCAAACTCCGCATCTCGGAGTGCGACACCGGCAAGTTCACCCCCTCAAACGTTGACCGCCTGCTGGACACGCTGGACGCACAGTATGGTTTCGTGCCGTCGGTCCTCATCATCGACTACGTTGACCTGATGAAGCAGGAGGAGGGCCGCCGCTCGGACAAGGACCACGACGGCATGCGCCGCCTCTGGGAGACCCTGCGGGACATCTCCAAGCGCCGCGACATCCTCGTCCTCACCGTCACCCAGCTCAACCGCGCCGGATTCTCACAGGAGTCCGCGACGCTGGAGAACCTCGGTCGCACCAAGACCGGCGCGGACAACTGCACCGCATTCTTCGCGATCAACCAGACGTTCGACGAGCACCGCATGGGCCTCTTCCGCCTCTCCAAGCTCGTCGCCCGCGAGGGGCATTACGACCCCGAGCACCAAGCCCTCTGCTACAGCCGGCTTGCCGTCCAGAACCCCTTTGCTTTATCCGCCTTTGTGTACAAACGTGTGAAGTACAAGAGTGCGGACCCATGAAATGAAAAGGGGAACAGACCATGAGAGGCACAAAGCACAGTGCGCCAAAACGGGCGTACTCGGACAGGGAAACCATCACAAACCTGATGGCAAAGACGGGTTGCGAGTACCGTGAGGCGGAGCAGGAGCTTGCGATCGGCAGGTACAAGGCATTCAAACGGGGGTTGGGTGGCGGTGAGCGCGACGCCTACGCCTACCGTGTGGCGAAAAACGCCCTGCTTGATCAAGCAGACAGCCGTGTACGCTTGCAGAGGCGCGAGGTGAGCATCCACAACCAGGTGCCGGGCGCACCCTACGGGCTGACCTACGCCGACACCCTCGAATGCCGCGACAACCGGAAAGAGCGGCGCGAACGCCTCGAGCAGCTCGGCGAACTGCTCAGGTCGTCCGGCACCCGGACGCTTGAGCTGGCGCGGATGTGCCTCTCGGTCGCCGACCTCGCCGATCCCGAGGCGACCGACGACGAGATTCAGCGGCGCCTGCGGGAACTGTGGCACACCCTTTACCCACACGCCAATTCCCGCGACTATTATTCCCAGTGCGGGAAAATCGTGAGGTGCCTCAAAGCGTTATAGAGAGATGGGACACCATTTAACCAAAGGAGAGACAAATGATTACGTTGGACAGAGAGACGGTTCTTGAAATCGCGGAGGCGGGCCGCACCATCGGCGCGGATGACCTGTACGTTACCGAGGAGGACGGCGGCGGTTACGGCGCAGTCCTCACCACCAAAGACGGGACGCCCAAGATGGCGTTCAAGAACAAACCGGCGAGCCTCAAGGCAAACTGGTCCCGCATTGATTTCCCCTTCATCGGCAAGGCCGCGTCAAAGCCGTCGCTGATTGATGTCGGGATTGACGGCCAGGCGGTGACGGCGCGGTTTGACGGCGCGAAGGCGTCAACCGTCGCGGAGGCCCGCGGCTTTATACCCGACTTCGGCTTTGACGCTTTCGCAGCCCTGACGTACCGCAAGGCGCCCACACTTGACGCGAAGAGTATCATGCTGGGGGTTTCACTGGACAAGACCAGACCGGACTCCCCCGACCTTAACATCCACCTGACGGACAAGTACGCGGAATCCACGAACGGCCGCATGATCCTGCGCTCCAACTTTGAGGCGCAGACAGCCCCGACCGACGTCCTCATATCACCGGAACTGGCAAAGGTTGTCCTCGCGGGCGCGATGTACGATGTGCTTTCGTTGCCCGACAAACGGACGAAGCTCATCCACCCCGTCGCGGTATCGGTCCGGCTGGGCAACGGCTGGATGTGCCACTTCCCCCAGCGGCAGCGCGCGTTCGCCGATACCGCCGCCGTCTTTGAGCGGTGGGCCGGCCGGCCCGTCGAGGCGACGGTTGACGCGGCTGCGGCGCGCAATCTGCTGAACGGGCTGATCATCGCCCCGACCATCGTCACCTTCAAAACCGGCAAGGCGGTGTTCCGGCGTGACATGGGCGAGGATGTCCAGGAGTTCGACTTCGCCATCGACGTCAAAGACAAGGAGTTCGCGTTCAATGTTGAACATCTGGGCGTCTTCCTGACGCATTGCGTGTGCTGTAAGCAGGGGGGGTTCAGCATTAAGGAGGGCGAGCCCGACCAGCACGGCGCAATAACCCCCGCGTGCTTTTTCACCTCGCCCGCCGGCTCCGGCCTGATGGCGGGCATGAGGCTTGTCACGCGATGACCCCCTTGCCCGAATACGACCCCGCATTGTTTGAGAAGGCAATGCGGGGGGTCAACCCTGCCACGTCGTTCTACGCTTTCGACTTTGAGGTGTACAACAGGTTCGTCCTGTGCTGTTTCATCAATCTGCGGACTGGTGATTTCACCTATCAGGTCGCCGCCAATCGTATCGGCGAAGAGTTGTCCGATCTGGTTGCGGTGGGGTCGGTGCTAATCGGCTGGAACTCGTGGGGGTTCGACCGCTATCTGGCATCGGCGTGTATGGAGGGTGCAGGCGACAAGGACGTGCGCATCCTCGCCAATGCGCTGGTGGACGGTATTGTGCCGGAGGACTGCAAGCATCTGCGGCTGCACAAGGGGGAGCCGTTCGACAGGCGCAAGGCTTGGTGCAACCACCGGCTCCGCGCGCTCGTCGCCGACATCGGGCTCGACATGGACCGCAAGACGATCGGCGGCGGGGAAATCGTTCCCGCCATCTCCCTGAAGGAGTGGGAGCGGCGGAACGGCATACCCGTCTGCACGTCGCCCGTGGACTTTAAGAAGACCGACCTGACGGAGGACGAGAAGAACCAGATTATCCATTATTGCCGGTACGACGTGACGGCGACCGCCCTTGCCGTCGTGACCGACCCGCAGGGCAACATCCCGTCAAAGGCGCTGCTCATCGAGGAGAACAACGCCGATCCTCTCGCGCCCCGCATGGACTGGTCCATGACCGACCAGAAACTCGGGAGCATCTGGCTTCGCGCCGAGAAGCGGGACCCCGGCGACTGGGAGCGGCAGAAGCCGACCGTCCCCCACCTCTGCATGCCCAAGAACCCGGATGTGGTCGCGTTCTTCAACCAGCCGTGCGGGAACCTGTTCGAGGATGTGGTGAAGGATGGGCGGATGAAAAAGGAGGGTGTGAAGCTCACAACCGAAATCTGCGGCCTGAAACACATCCTCGGCATCGGCGGCATCCATTCCGCCGAGCGGATGTTTGTCGAGGGCGACATCTGGAACGTTGACGCCGCCTCCCTGTACCCGTACATCATGGCGGTCTATAATCTGGTGAGCAGGGCTGTCCCCGACCCTGACATGCTCTGGTCGCTCATCGCGCAGCGCATCGTGTTCAAGCGCGAGAAGAACCCGAAGGAGAAATCCCGCAAAAAGGTGCTTGTCTCGACATACGGCGCCATGGGCGGCGCGTTTGCCGACCTCTACTCGCCCCGTGAAGCCATCAGCGTGTGCGTCGTCGGGCAGATGCTTTTTGTGCATCTGCTGGAGCGCCTTGAGCCGTACATCAATCTGGTGCAGTCCAACACCGACGGCATCATGTTCACGCTCAAATCGCCGTCGTATGAGGAGCGGGTGCGTACCCTCCTGTCGGCGTTCGAGTACCGCTCGGGCCTCATCATGGAGATCGACAAGTATGTCGCCGCCTATCAGCACAATGTGAACAACTATGTCGCGGTCACAGCCTCCGGCAAGATGAAATGCGCGGGCGCCATGTTCAAACAGAACCATGCCTCCGTTCAGCCGGTGGACGTGCTGGTGAACATCGCCAATGCCCTGCGCCGTAAGGTTGACCTCTCCGGTCTGCCGCTCGAACGCTTCGCCCGCACGTTCAAGTGCGACAAGAACCACGTCGGCTTCGTCGTGAACGGTGTGCGGATGGATGTGAGGGAAATACAGTGCGTCGCCGTGCCGCCGCGCCTTGCCCAACGGATAACCGCCTTGCGCAAAGACGGGCAGCACACGAAGGTGACGAACCTTTGGACGTACTCCCGTCTAATGGACGACACCGCACGGGATGACGTTGACGAGTCGGCATACGGCTCAATCGACCTTAAACCGACGGGTCAGACGGAGTTGTTTTAGCAACAAGGAGGGTTTTCACGCAAAGACGCAAAGGATAGTGGTTAGTGGTTAGTCATTGCTCTGGGTCGATTCGGATCGACTCGTCTCGACCCGTCTCGGCAACTTCCCACTAACCACTAATCACTAACCACTAATCACTATCCCTTGTGCCTTTGTGTGAGTCATAAAGAAATGAAAAAATGAAAAGGAGAACGGAATGAACTTGTATGAGAACCACGTCCCGAAAGAACTCGCCGACATCTTCGGGCAGACCGACGTTGTGGCGCAGATGCGGGACATCAGGCGCAAACTGGTTAAGGGCGAGGAGGTCTCGCAGTGCTACGCCCTTACCGGGCAATACGGCATCGGCAAGTCGGCGATGGCGAAAATCCTCGCCGACATCCTCGACTGCGAGGTTGAGGTGTTCAACTCGGCGCACACCAACGGCGTGGACTTCGGGCGGCGGTTCGCCGCCGAAATCCTCCCCTACAGGACGCTGAGCGGCAGGGGCAAGGCATTCATCATCGAGGAGGCGCACAAGATGACCGCGGAGGCGCAGGAGTGCCTGCTGATGCCGCTCGAAAAGCAAATTCCCCCGGGAAGCTGCGTCATCTTCACGACCACCGAGCCGGAGAAAATCAAACGCATCATCGCCTCCGGCCGCGCCCGCCACTTCGAGTTGAAGCCGTTGTCGGTTGACGAGCTCTGCGGCCTGCTCAACAAGGTGGACATGGCGGAGGGTTTCGGCATCGCAAACAACCCCGACCTCATCGAGCGTATCGCCTACGGCTCGAACGGCTCCGCACGCCTCGCCCTCACCAACTTGGAGAAGGTGGCGGCAATGCCGCTCGACGACAGGGATGCGTGGCAGCCGCCGAACGCGGACGACTCCGACAAAGCCTCCTACCTCTCCCTCCGTGACGCCCTCTCCAACGCCCACAAGACCGCGCCGGAGACGGCGTGGGGTGAGATTGCAGACGCGCTGCGCAAGATTAAGGCGGACGGCGACGACGCCGAGGGCGTCCGCCGCTTCCTGCTCGGCACATACGCCGGCAGGCTGTTGTCGCCGAAGTGCGGCACAACCCGCGGGATGGACCTGTTTGGCCTCAGCATCTTTGAGGACAGCCATTACTATGACAGCGGCTTCCCCGGGCTCGTGAAAGATTGCGCCGAATTTTCCTTCGGTGTAAAGCGGGGCAAGTAACACCGTTATCATTGATGCCGGCAGGTGACGGCCCAGAGGCTCGGATCGTTTCTCCGATTACCTTGAGGTCGATTACCCCGCCTGCCGGTTTTTGCGGGGACACATTAGGTCAGTGTTGTAGCGGGTGCGAATCCCGCCCCCCGCTCCATTATCGGGTAAGAAAAAAAGAAAAGGAGTAGGATATGTTGGATTTGACGTTGCAGCCGGAGCAGCTGCTGACACAGACCATCAAGGGTATCGGGGCGGCGCAGGCGGACGTGGCGACGCGTTCGGAAGAATTGATGGCCGCGCTGAGCGAGGAGAACGCCGCTGACGCCGCGTTCCAGAGCATCAAGTTTTCGTTGACGCTCGAAGCCAGGACAGGGCGTGCGGAAGCCGAACTGGGGCTCGGCAAAATTACGGAGTCCATGGCTGAGGCGTGGGTGAAAACCCGCCCCGAGTATGTCAAGGCGAGCGAGGCCCGCGACGCGGCCCAGTTTAAGAAGTGGGCCGCGCAGCAGGCGATCAATCTCGCCGAGAATGTCCTCAAGTTCGCCAACACCGTGCACTACGCCGCGTTGGCAATCCTCAATAAGGACACCAAGCTGGCGCTTGCCCAAGCGTAAACGTTTTCCCCGCCACCCCGCGCCACATGATTCTCCTTAGTTGTGGTAAAAAAAGAGGACGGTGCGGGTGTGCCGGGATTTATTTTAGGAACGGTGCCAACCGACAGGGATGGCACCGTTCTTATTCCTGCCGACCCGTGTGGGAAGGCAACACGAGAAAGTGCGAAAGTACGAAAGAACTGAAAGGAACAGAACTATGAGTCTCAAGACCATGAATTATGTGGAGCCGGACAATACGCCCACGGAAGAGCAGATCGCCCAGTCCATCCCGTCCGGCGGCGGGCATAACTACACGAGGCTGCCGGAAGGTGTCGTGCCGTTTGAGCCGGCGACCTTCTTCAAGCAGCATCAGTCGGAGGAGAAGGCAATTTGCGAGATGCTTGTCCTGCCGTTTGGGGTGGATGAGCAAAGCCTTAAAATGCTGCCGCCAGCCTACACCGAGCTGGACTATCTCGGTAAAGGCCATTGGCAACTTGATTACTTTGTCACCCACGCCTACGCCAATACCGACAAGGGGCGGCGCACCTTCGCGTGCCCCCAGTCGGTCGGGGCACAGGTGGAGGGCACCTGCCCGATGTGCGACAAGCGTGTCGAGCTTCTCCGCGCCATTAAGGACAAGTGCGGCAAGTGGGACCCGACGCAGATTCCCGAGGAGTTCGGGAAACAGAAGGCGTTCGGCGCATTCCTCGCCTTCGTCAACAACACCGACAAGGTGTACTATGTGGAGGAGCGCACCGCGTTCCGATACAAGAACGCCAAGGGCAAGGACGCGACGAGCGATACCAAGACGACCCTCTTCAGCATTCTCAAGGACAACCAACTGCTCGGAAACGTCACCAAGCGGTTCTGGGCGATGAGCAGTTCGCCCATGTGGTTGAGGATTTCGTGGAAGTACACGAAATTCCCTCGCAATGACGGGAGTACCGGGTTTTTTTGGGAAGTCACCGGCATGAAGAGCGTCGAGACCTCCCTCACCGGCATCAAGGCGGCG
>Ga0099364_10005838_pt1 | contig 18114 bp, 12 predicted proteins | sample TergutTh196P3_FD_73070 | JGI IMG/M metagenome (GOLD analysis project Ga0099364, IMG submission 73070) | Microcerotermes parvus P3 segment gut microbial communities from Pointe-Noire, Republic of the Congo - Th196 P3 | ecosystem: Host-associated > Arthropoda: Insects > Digestive system > Gut ...
TTTGGACGAAGTTCCCGATATATACGATGAATTAAGGCGGCCTATGATGCTGATAATATCCGCGAGGAAAATATGAAAGATGGTACGACTACTGGAGAATGCCCCACTAGAATTTTGGTGGACGCCGATGCCTGTCCGGTGAAAGAGATCATCCTGCGGATGGCGAAGCGACGTAATATCCCCGTAACAATGGTCATAGACACATCGCATGAACTGAACGATGGCTACAGTACGGTAATCACAGTCGATAAAGGCTCGGACAGTGCCGATTACGTCATAACAAATATGGCCACGCGCCACGATATTGTTGTTACGCAAGATTACGGACTTGGCGCTATGGTTTTGGCAAAAGGCGCTTCGGCCATAGACCAGAACGGTATGATCTATACCGGAGATAATATCGATAACTTGCTGGAAAGACGATACATTGGGCAAAAAATACGACGCGGCGGTGGCAGAACGAAAGGGCCAAAGAAGAGAAATCGGGAAGACGACGAGCGATTTGAGGATGCTTTTGGTAAGATATTGGATAGGAAGTGAAGTAAACATTGCTTTTTGAGTATTCGCTAAAGACTCCTGCTGAAGGCTTAATCGACATTACACAATTCGTCCGTGAGGCAGCGGCGAAAAGCGGCATAGCTGACGGGATTGTAACGATCTACTGTCCCCATACAACGGCAGGGATAACGATCAACGAAAACGCTGATCCCGATGTTGTTCACGATATGTTGCTCGGACTGAATAAAGCGTTTCCTGATCGCGCTGAATTTCGCCATGCGGAGGAAAACAGCGCAGCGCACCTCAAAGCGAGCGTGACAGGCATTTGCAGACCTTAAAAAATTACCCCAAGTACAGAAACGGTTGGAGGAAGCGTATGCGTATCCTGAATCAGCATATCATCCAGCCAAGAGCGCCGGTAAGATAACTCGAAGTCCCCTTATACGATTTCCTTTCTTGTAATGTCTCGAAAGAGAAGTCCCCACCTCTATAGGTGGTGGGAGTACGTCACCAAAGATACCGGACTTTGGCTCTCCGGTAAGTTTTCCTTGTGCCATTATCTTTTCTGTTTTTTCGCCTTTCACGGATACCGTATCTCAGTGCTACAGTTCCGAAAAATCGTAATATAAATCCAACATGTAGCAGAAAGCTTCTTTTTGGGACATCTTATTTTTGGCGCAAAATCCGTCAAAAAGTGTTTTGTATTCTTCCGGTATTGTAATATGGACATTTTTGAACCCGGCAGCCTTTAAGCGAGCCCGTTCCGCCTTTTTTTTTGAAGCGACAGAATCATAAATTGCGGGTCGTCCCGGTCGCCTTTTTTCCGCGCACAAAGTTATTCACCACCAATACGTTCCCTCAGTCTAAAAGTGCTATAATTTAGGTACGTATGGGCGTAATTATTAAACTCAGGATGTTGTTGGATTTAGTTAATAAAGCTGGGTGAGATAGAAAGTGCGGCAAATAGGCATTGCGTATTTTTACTGAGGCTAAGTAATTGCGTGTTATTGACAATTAACGACAATTTCATAGCATGTGTTGAATCAATTAAACATAACATTTTGTTTTTTTAGAGGTGTTTGTTTATGAAACTCATATCATGGAATGTTAATGGCCTCAAAGCTTGTATGAATAAGGGACTTTTAGAGTTCCTTTTTGTCCGGTCGTATACCTCCTAACGCGAAGATAGAAATGGAGATAGTTTTTGACTATATCAAGAAAAAATATGGATTATAATCTTCATTTTTTTACTTGGTTTCATAAATTTATCAAGAATAAACTTTTCAACACTTGTTACTGAACGGATTAGGAACTTTTACTTGAAAAAGATATGTAGTAAAATAACAGGCAAATTTACAGCATTTTAAATTGATACGAGGGGATTCAAGTTTGATAGGGAAGATGCCAAAACCTGACTTCTTCATTGTATAACAAGCTGGATAAGTTTCTGACGAAAAAATGCTGTGTTATTTAGTGTACTCATGAAAAGCAGGAGAATAGCATGAAAAAAAATATTTGTCTTTTGATTTTATTGCTTTTCGCGGTGTTTTTCGCGCCCTACGCGTCATGGGCAAGCGGTACCGTTACGGTCACCTTTGATACCAATGGCGGCATTCCTGATCCCTATGACGTTGAGGTTGATGATGGCGAGAAACTCATCGCGCCCGAACCGCCGACCAATGAGGGGAACGTTTACTTCGGCGCGTGGTATACCGACGAGGGCCTGACCAACGTGTGGAACTTCGACGACCCCGTGACGAAGGATATGACCCTCTACGCGAGTTGGAACCCCCCCAGCAGCGGCAACATAATCAATATGAGCGACACCAACCTGCAACAAAGCGGCACCGGGTGGACTTATAATGGGGGAGTCTACACTATTCAAAACGGCGCGAATGTCACCGTTGTGGGGAGCTCCAGAGAGCGTCGGATTGAGGTTTTTCCCGGCGCAACAGCGAATATTACATTAGATAATGTAACTATTATTACACCCGATTCGCCGCTGTCTTTGCAACCCAGCTCGAATGTCACGCTTACGCTTACGGGAACCAACACCCTCGCATCAGCCAGCCTTAATGCGGGTTTGGATATAGGAATAGGAAGATCTCTGACAATAAACGGAACGGGCAGCTTAACAGCCACAGGCGGCTCCGATGCTGCGGGGATCAGCGGAGGCAATATCACCATAGACGGCGGCACAGTTACAGCTCAAAGCAGCGGAATTGCCGCGGGCATCAGCTCCGCCACTACCATAAACGGCGGCAATGTGACGGCCATTGCCGGAAGTAACTCCACTCGCGCTATCGGGAACAGCGTCACTGTCACAGGGACGTATGATTATTGGACCAATACCTACAACATCGCCCCCGACCCCAGCACCGGCAAGAAAAACGTCAAGTTTGACAAAGATACCACTACATTCGCACCGACACGCGGATACAGCTACATACAGCTTGAGGAAGTAACCTACACCGTCGAGTTCGAGACCGATGGCGGTAGTTATGTGGACAAAGTTAAAGTAGGCGAGGGCAAGACAATCACCAAGCCCGAAGACCCGGAGAGACAGGGATACATATTCGACGGATGGTTCGCCGACGAGAACTTGACGGACGAGTGGGATTTTGAAAAAGCCAAGGTAACAAAAAATATCACCCTCTACGCAAAATGGACGGATGCCTACCCCATACGCTTTACGACCAACGACGTAAAGGCGAACGGCGTAAAGGCAACCGGCGCGATCATGCCGCCCGACGATCAGAAAGCAGGCGAGCCTATGACAGTAACCGTCACGCTGACGGGAACGGCAACGGAGGCGGGAACGCATACCGTGGGATTGACGAGCGAGACGCTTGGCGCGGGAATCACCCCGCCCGGTACGGTTATAAGGGCGGTTATGGCGGGAGAGGATGTAACGGGCGGCGATACATTTGTTTTCACATTTACCATGCCGTCAAGCGCGGTCAGCGATTTGGCGGTTACGCATACATACAAAACGGTATTGGTTGGCTCACAGATCGGAACACTGATGGCAGGCGAAAATGGAACAGTGACGTTCTCCGTCACGACGGCAAACATAGCCAACGGCAACTATGCCGTGGATGAGGCGCACCTGCCCAAAGGCGTAACGGTAAAGGATGGGCAGGTAACGATCAAGGACAACTCCGGCACACTGACGCTAACGGGCGACGATACCACCACGCCGGGCGTGACGAACGATCTGACGCTGACCATTGACAACGCGACATCGAATAAGTTTATGCTGATAATAAACGACCCGTCGAAAACGGTATTGGTTGGCTCACAGATCGGAACATTGACGGCGGGCGCAAATGGTTCAGTGACGTTCCCCGTCACTACGACGAACATTGCTAACGGCGACCATAACGTAATTATCACTACTCTACCCACCGGCTTCACTACCGACGGGCAAGTAACGATCAGCGACAACTCCGGCACACTGACGTTGACGGGTAACACTTCAACCGTTGCGGGTGTGACAAACAATTTGACGCTGACTATTGATAACTCAACATCGAATAAGTTTGCGCTGACGATAAACAACCCGTCCGGTCCCAATCCCCCCGGTCCGAATCCTGAGCCGCCCGGTCCCGGTCCAACTCCCCCCGAACCCGTGCCCGAACCCATTGACGTTCCGCCGGGAAGGGATGTAAATATAGAACTGCCCGACGCGGACGTGCTGATTAATTTTCCCGGCGGAGGCTCGTATGTGGACGACGGCAAAACAATCACGATAAACGTCGACGGCGACGAAAATTTCGCCGTTGTGGAACTGCCCGGAGGAACGACGGCGATCAATCTTCCCGACGGCACTACGATCGACAAGGAGACCGGCGCGATAACCCCACCGCCCGAGGGAAAGCTTACGGTGGTGATAACAACCTCGGACGGCCATGCTCAGGCAGAGGTTTCGGTAGACGTTTCGGGCTGCATTAAGATCGATCCTGACGGGAGAACGGAGCTTTTTTCTCCGCCCGGCGCGAGTGACGAGCGGGTGACGATAACGACCAAAGACGAAGTCACGAAGATCGTGCTTTACGAAGGCTGGATAGTGGAGGGCGACGAAGGCGGACTGATAAACCCGAACGCCGTTAGGCCGTCTTTATCCGCATCCGCGGCTGCGTCTCCCCGGTTCTTTTTTATTCACGTCGGGGAAGGCGGCGCGGAGGTTACTCCTCCCCAGCCCGGCTATACTGATCCGCTCCCCGAAGATACCGTCATCAGGATAAACGGCGACGGCACCATAACGATCATGGACAGCTCAGTCAACCCCGATGATCCGCAAACGTTGTCCGGCGGCGGGTGCAACGCTATGGGCGCGGGCATAGCGGGCATGGCAAAAATGATGATCTTGACGTCGGCTTTGTGGGCCATGCGCAGGGGTAAAAAACGAAAATAGATAAGCGCTTACATAACGTTCAGCCCCTACAGCCCGCCCGCCCCGAATTATTCCGTGGGCCTGCCGGAGAGGGGCTGATTGTTCATTTTATACCCAAAACGCCGCAAAACCGTTCCGCAAACGGGCTGACCGCATTTGTGATATTGAAGCGAAAATTGCTTCCTTGTCAGGGTACATCTAACATTGCCCGCGTAAGTTTAATAATTTATAATTTCATGATGTAATGATCCGATAAGCAGGGTGGAGATGTAAAAGATGAAATTGAAGATTTCCAGAAGAGTTTCGGCGATACAGCCCTCCGCGACTTTGGCGATCGCCGGGATTGCGCGTGAACTGAAAGCCAAGGGGCAGCCCGTGCTGTCCTTCTCGGCCGGCGAGCCGGATTTCGCATCGCCGGAGGGCGCTCTCGCGGCGGCGCGTAACGCGATGGACAGAGGCGAAACCCGTTACACGGCCAATTCAGGCATACCTGAACTGAAACGGGCGATAGCCGGGTATTACAAGACGCGATTCGATCTTGACTACGCTCCGTCCGAAATCATAGTATCCAGCGGGGCGAAGCAGGTTCTCTATCAGGCTGGGCAAACCCTTGCCGATTTGGACGACGAGGTTCTGCTGCCCAACCCCGCATGGGTGAGCTACGTTGAGCAGGTCAGGCTCGCGGACGCCGGGGAGGTCATAATAGACACATCCTCCACAGGTTTCATACCCACCAGAGATGGTATGGAGAGCGCGCTGTCGAAAAAAACGGTAGGCATGATTATCAACACACCGAACAACCCGACCGGAGTGGTCTACGGCAGGGATACGCTGGAAATGCTCGCGGACGTTGCGAGGCAAAACGACCTCTGGATCATATACGACGAGATTTACGAGAGGCTGACGTACGGGGAGGCGAAGCATTACAATATACTGCAGATCGCTCCCGATCTGCGCGACAGGGTGATAATAGTAAACGGCGTGAGCAAAGCGTACAGCATGACCGGCTGGCGCATAGGCTACGCGCTTGGCCCAAAGGAAGCAATCGCGAAGATGGACGATATTCAGAGTCACCTCAGCAGTAACGCGACGTCTATAGCGCAGTGGGCTTCTGTCGGAGCAATAGAGAGCGGCGAGTCGTACATTGAGAGTAACCGGCGTGAGTTCGAGCGGCGCAGAGACCTGCTGATGGACTTGCTGTCCGGCGTGGAGGGCCTGAGGTTGGAACGGCCTGACGGAGCGTTCTATGCGTTCATAGACGTGAGAAATTCCTCGGTGCCGGACGACAATGAGTTTTGCCGCCGGATACTGGAGGAGAAATTTGTGGCGTTAGTCCCGGGTGACGCGTTCTTCGCTCCCGGTTACGTGCGGATGTCGTATGCGTGTTCGGAGGACGACATCAGGGAAGGCGCGGAAAGAATAAAGGAATTTCTGAGGGGGTAGGCAGGTATGGATGTTTTGAAGGCTCCAGTGAGCCGGGCAAACGAGGCGCTGGGTAAAAAGATTTGCGAGTCTCTCTTGTCAAACGGTTACAAGAGCGCGGTTTACGTAGGCACGGCCTCGGAAGCGCTTGAGGCGGCGTCGGATATGATACCGGACGGCGCCTCAGTCGGCGTCCCGGGCACAGTCACCGTGCGGCAGATTGGTCTCATCCAAAAACTTGAGGACCGCGGGTGTCAGGTGATACATCACTGGGACCCGTCCCTCAATCCGGAGGCAAAGACCGAACGGCTTACGCAGGAGAACGCGGCCGACTGGTTCGTAACAAGCAGCAACGCCATAACGCACGACGGAAAAATGGTGAACATAGACGGCGCCGGCAACAGAGTGGCGGCTATGGCGTGGGGGCGGGGCAAGATTCTGTTTGTGGTAGGAATGAACAAAGCCGCCCGCGACGTTGAGAGCGCGATAACGCGGGTGCGCGACGCCGCCACGCCTCCAAACTCCATGCGCGTCGGGCTGTATACGCCCTGCGTGGAGCATGGATACTGCACCGACTGTTCCTCACCCGAGAGAGCGTGCAGGGCAGTTCTGATACTGGAGCGCGCTCCGTTCGGCAGAGACGCGCATGTAATACTGGTGGGAGAAACGCTGGGGTATTAGGGGAATCGAAGGATATTATTTAAACGATTACGAAAAAAATTCCGGGGGCAATTTGCCTCCGGAATTTTTTTGCCATAAACTGAGTAATAATTCGAGTATATTACAATAGTCTTTTATTGACTAACGCCAATGTTATATAATTGTCACATGATGGACAGGGTCATGATTGCGATGAGCGGGGGCGTGGACAGTTCGGTGGCGGCGTTTCTGCTGAAGGAGCAGGGCTACGACTGCGCCGGCGTCACGATGAAGCTCTTTAGTAACGACGATATCGGGCTTGACGCGGACGATTCGTGCTGCTCAGCCCGTGACGCGGAAGACGCAAGGCGCGTCTCATGCGCGCTTGGAATGGCGCACTTCGTTTTCAACATGTCACGCGAATTCGAGGAGCACGTGATCGATAAATTTATAGCGGAATACACAGCCGGCCGCACTCCCAATCCATGTATAGACTGCAATCGCCGCGTAAAGTTTGAAAAGCTGTTGGGACATGCCCTGGCGGCTGGTTGCGACCGCATTGCGACGGGACACTACGCGCGCGTCCAACCCGGCCCTTCGGGGAGATACCTGCTCCGAAAGGCGGCGGACGAATCTAAAGATCAGAGTTACGTCCTCTACTCCATGACGCAGGAGGCTCTTGCCCGAACGCTCTTTCCGCTCGGCGAGCTTCGGAAATCGCAAGTGAGGGAGATTGCGGAGTTGCGGGGTTTCAGAAACGCGTCGAAGCAAGAGAGCCAGGACATTTGCTTCGTGCCGAGCGGAAACTACGCGGACTTTATCGCCATGCGCACCGGGCGAAGCTTCGGCGGCGGAAATTTTCTTGACGAATCGGGTAATGTCATCGGCGTCCACAAGGGCGCAATCCGCTATACAATCGGGCAGCGCCGCGGGCTGGGCATGGGTTTTTCAAAAAGGAAGTTCGTCGTGGCTAAGGACTGCGACCGCAACACAGTCACGCTCGGCGGCAAAGATTCCCTGTATGTGAAATCGCTGTACGCCGATGGGATAAACCTCATCGCGACGGAGGCTTTCAGCGGGCATGTCCGCGTCACGGCTCGCGTCAGATACAGGCAGAACGAGGCGCCGGCGATTGTGGAGATGACCGGGGATGATATAATCAGGGTGGAGTTTGAGACGCCGCAGCCGGCGGTTGCTCCGGGACAGGCGGTCGTCCTGTACGATGGAGACGTTGTCTTTGGCGGGGGCACTATTAAGGAAACTGTACCGTTGTCAGGCAAAAAAATTACAAACTTATAAAGGGGTGTTTTAATTGAGGACGCTCATAGTTGACAAGAGCGGCAGTTTGTCGATAGGCGAAGCTCCGATGCCGAAATACGGAGAATATCAGGCGCTTGTGAAGATGATAAGCGGCGGGGTGTGCGGCACTGACGTGAAGATAATACACGGCAAATTCAAGGGAATGACGTTTGAAAACGATTACCCCCTGATGCTCGGGCATGAAGGAGTGGGGCGCGTGGTCGAAATCGGGGCGAAGGTGACGGATTTCGCGATTGGCGACGCGGTTCTGCTGCCCTTTGTGGATCCTGCCGGAGACCTCAAGTCCGGGTGGGGCGCGTTCTCGGAATACGGCGTCGTGAACGACGCGGCCGCCCTGGAGCGCGACGGCCACAAAGTTGGGAGTCCTCTTTTCCCCGATTGCGCCTATGCCCAGACGGTCGTCCCTCCCGACATAGACCCTGTCGACGCTCCCATGATTGTGACGCTCCGCGAGGTCCTGAGCTCGATAAAGACATTCGGCATAACGCCCAACAGCAGCGTTGTTGTGTACGGCTGCGGGCCTGTGGGCGCGACGTTCATACGTTGTTTGAACATATTGGGAGCGCATCCGATAATCGCGTTCGACGTCGACGATAGCAAGCTGGAGATCGCCTTGAGAAAGGGCGCGGCCCACGCGTTCAACAACGGCCGCGAAGCCGCCGTATCCCGCGTTCGCGAGATATGCCCGGACGGCGTGGATTTCGCGCTTGACGCGGTCGGCCATCTGCCGCTGATAAATCAATCAATGGAACTGATAAAGGACAGGGGCAGGATATGTTTCTACGGAGTCCCGGCGGACAACTCGGCGATGATAGACTGGAACAAGGCCCCTTACAACTGGAATCTCTGCTTCCAGCAGTTCCCAAGAAAGAACGAGGAGGGCGAGGCATACAATCAGGTGTTGGCCTGGCTGCGCGCGGGCGTGATAACGCTGAAGGAATTCATCTCCGACTACGCGGACTTCGAGGACATAATCGACGTATTTGACCGAGTGGAGAAACGTCAGATAGCATTAAAGTGCATCATTAAATTTTAAGGAACCGCGTTACGCTGCATGCGGCCGGTTTTGACGCCGGCCGCATGTGATCCCGAAATCACAGTTTAACCCACTGGCCCGCTTTTGCTTCCATTGCCTTACTGTAAATCAGGTTTGCCGTCATCACGTCATGACACGCTATACCCATGAATACGCAGGCGCGAAGCCCGTCGCGCACCGGCGGCTTTTTGCCCGCGGCCATGTCGCCCAGATCGGCATAAATGCCGTCCTTTGTCGGGTAGCCCTTCTGGAAGAATACGCCCTGTTCCTGCGTCCAAAGATACTGCCCCATGTCGTCGCAGCAGAAGACGCGCGCGCCCGCGGCTATATCCTCGTGCAGCGAGGAGTCGTAGTCTGATGATATGCAGAGGCAATCCTGTTTCAGCCAGGATTTTTGAATGGGCCGCTCCGGGTCCGCGAGTATGGGGGCGTTTGTCGTGACTATGTCGGAGTCGGCGCAGGCGTCACGCGCGGTTCTGCAATTCTCGAATGTGACGTCGGGAAACAATCGCGTCATCTCACAGGTATATTTTTCGTACTGCGACTGCAGAGTGTCATGCAGTTTTACCGATTTTATGGATGGAAAGAGCGTCTTTATCGCGTGAAGGGCGATTTTGCCGATTGTGCCCAGCCCGATCACCGACATGACGCTCGCGTCCGGGGCGGCGAAATACTTCGCGCCGACCGCCGCGGCGGCTCCGGTTCGCCAGGTGGTCATCCAGTTAGCGTCCATTATCGCCTTTACTATGCCGGTGTCTGTATCGTTGAGGCAGAACAAGCCGTTGTTGTATGGCAGTCCCTTTTCGAGATTGGACGGAAATCCGGCCACCCATTTGAGGCCCGCGGAGTCGACGTCGCCGCCTATCCAGCAGGGCATGGCATGTATGTAGCAATTTTCCTTCGGGTGGACGCCTGGTTTCGGCGGAAGCTCGACCTGGCCGCTGCCTTTTATCAGAAGCCCCTTCTCTACCGCGTCGATGACCTCTTTCATATTGACGCCGAGCGATTTTACATCGTCCTGCGACAGAAACAACACGTCATAAGCCATTTCAAGACCTCCCGTTTTTTTTAAAATAGCGTCATAATGATAACATGATGAGCGTCGCAGGATAAATCCGGAATGGACGCCCAAATTGTATATCGCGGAGGATTATGAACATGACTTGCAAGGGAGACGTTTACGTAGATTCGGAAATCGGAGTCCTCAAAACGGTTTTTCTGCACAGGCCGGGGCGCGAGCTGAAATGCGTCACCATCGAAAACAAGGACGAGTTTCTCATAGATGAAATAGTTTGGGCGGAGCGCGCGGCGCAAAATCACGACGAGTTTGCCGCCCTGCTCCGCGCGAACGGCGCGGAGGTCGTATATTTCCAGGATTGTCTTGCCGATGTTTTGAAGGAATCTTCCGTGAGGAGCAGCCTATTGGATGAACTTTTGCGGTTTGAGGCGATCGACCGGGATCTTGCGGAGGCCCTCAAAAAAACCGTAATGGAAATGACGGCTCATGAGGCGTCGGCTGTCATCGTCGGCGGCATGACGAAGCACGAGGCGAGAGAGCGCATGGGTGATATCAAGAGCCTTGCCTACGCGGCGGCGGACGAATTTTCGTTCTTCTTCAAGCCTCTCCCGAACCTCTACTTCCAGCGCGATTCCTATTTCTTCATCCGTAACGCCGTGGTGCTCTGCGCCATGAGATACCCGGCGCGCAGACGTGAGTCGCTCTGCGCGAGGTACATATGCCGGCACCACCAGTTATTCGACGGAACGAGGATACTATTCGGCGCGGATATGAACGACCGCTTCCCCGACGCGATAGAGGGCGGCGACGTTCTGGTGCTGAATGAGGACTGTGTGGCGATCGGGATTAGCCAGCGCAGTAATCCCGGAACGATACAGAACGTAGGCAGCAGGCTTGCCGGGATAGGAATAAAAAAAGTGCTGGCCGTGGACATACCCAAGAAAAGGGCGTACATGCACCTCGATACGGTGTTCACAATGGTGGACAGGGACGCTTTCACGATATATCCCGGCGTCGCGGACGACATGAGGGTATGGGAGCTCGACTACGAGGGTGACGGCCGCCTCGTTAAGATAAGGGAATCCTGTGATCTTTTCGGATGCCTTAGAAAAAATTTGGGTTTAGAGAAGATACGCCGCATCGATACCGGCGGGGGAGATTTGGTCGAGGCGCTGCGCGACCAGTGGAACGACGGGACAAATACTCTCGCGATCGCGCCGGGCGTGGTCGTGGCATACGAAAGCAACGTCGTTTCTAACATTGCTCTCCGCGACGCGGGTATAACCGTGCATGAGGTAAACGGATCGGAACTCGGCAAAGGGCGCGGCGGGCCGAGGTGCATGTCGATGCCTTTGAAAAGGGAATCATTGCTATAAAACTACCGAAGCATTGCCGCAGCAATTTTATCGCGGCCTGATACCAGCTCTCTTTCAATCTCGTATTAATAATCTTTGCGAGCGAATCGAAGCAATCCGGAAAATATAAAAATATATAGGACATATGCAATTTGGCGGTGAATATCCGACCGATTTGCCTCGCGTCCGCGGAGACGCAGATGTATTCCAATGCCCCTGAGGTTGAATATACCTGGAAAATTCCAAATTCTCCTAAATTTTAGTTAATTTGTCATTTTAGTAATAATATTGAAATTAATTATTCAATTTCACTTGCAAATTTGCCAAATTTTATAAAAAAGAATATAATTCGCTGGTTTTTAAAAAGCGTAATTTCACTGATTCGATCATCGTCTGATTTTCGGATCGTGCGTTCGCCAGAAGGAGTGAAAGTAATAAGGATGAGTAAAATATTTTTCACGGTTTTGACGGTTTTTGCCCTATGCCTTACGCGGCCAGGCACGACGTGGGGAGCGGCGTCAAAAATAGAAGACGCGATTATCAAAACGCCCGGGTTATACGATATTGGGACAGCATCAAAGAGAGGCATCGACAAAATCAATATCACTGTGGACGGAGTTGCGCTGACGGGGACGAATGACAATCTGAGCGTTATTATCGGCGAGGGGATAACCCTCACTCTTAAGAGCGCGGACATAACGGGAACAACGTCGGGAAGCCCTATAATCGCGAGCCCGGACTGTACCCTTATACTGACCCGCAATAATTCCGCCAGGGCTTCAGGCAATAAGGCGGGTGTGAACGTACCTTACATGTCATCGCTCACCATCATGGGTCCGGGCAAACTCCTGGCGGTCGGCGCGGGCGGCGGGGCGGGGATAGGCGGAAACGCCCGTGAGAGAGGCGGAAATATCCGGATAAAAAGCGCCAAAATTGTCGCGCGCGGCGGCGCCGGCGTTCAGTCCTTTGAGGGCGGAGGCGCGGGTATAGGCGCCGGAGGTAATGAAAATATTTTGTCTTCTCCTTCCGCCGAAATAGAAATCACAAACTCCTTCGTACAGGCTTCCGGCGGGAAGGGGAGTGCGTTCCGTTATGAAGGGTCCTACGGTAGAGGTGGGGGCGGCGGCGCCGGAATCGGCGGCGGCGGTGGCGGAATCAGTGGCGGCACAAACATAATTTCAGGCGTATCGTGGACGGGAATAACGATTATGAATTCCGTCATCGAAGCGGCGGGAGGGGATGGAGGCGAAGGTGAAGGAGAGCGGAACTACACTTCCGGAGGCGGCGCCGGAATCGGCGGCGGAGGCGGCGGCGCAATCACGGCCGCCAGAAATAACGGTTTTGGAGGCGACGGCAAAAATATCAAAATCTGCGAAAATTCCGTGGTTCTGGCCATAGGAGGTGACGGCGGGAATACATATTATTCCAGTGGAGGCGGCGGTGGAGGTGGCGCCGCCGTGGGCGGAGGAGGCGGCGGCGGTTCTGTCGGCATCACTCCTCCCGGCGGCAAAGGAGGGGAAGCGGAAGGTAACACTCTGGGCGGACAACTTGCCTCAGGCAGCAGGGGCGGTAACGGCGCTATAAACAACATTCAGAATACATATAGCGGAGGGAATGGCGCTCTCTGCGGAAACGGCGGTAAAGGGGGTTACAGCAGCGGTGAAGATGACATAAATGGAAAGCCCGATACCAATTGTCAAAAAACGGGCAAGTTCGAAGCGGACTTTACGTCGCGGTCAAGCTTTCCCGACCCAGACCTTGGTTATTCCGTTCCCCGCGTCACAACAAACCCGTCGAGCTGGTTGGTCATAGAGGGCGTCAGTGTGAGTTTTTCCGTGGAAGCAAGCGACGGGACAGGCTACTTGTCATATCAGTGGCAGTTTTGCACGGAGGGCGGCGACAGATGGAGTAACGTTCCGGACGGCGGCATTTACTCCGGCGCGACGACTGCCGTGCTGACGCTGGAGGAAGCTAAATTTGAAGACAACGGAACTTGGTTTCGCTGCCTTGTAACCGATTTTGTATGGCGCGAAACCATAAGCGAAGCGGCGACACTTACGGTGAATAAAGATGAAACTATAGATCCTCCCGTCGAGCCCGACGATCCACCCGTTGAACCCGACGACCCTCCAGCCGAGCCGGACGATCCACCCGTTGAGCCCGATGATCCACCCGTTGAGCCCGACGACCCTCCTGTCGAACCCGACGATCCACCCGTCGAGCCGGACGACCCTCCAGTTGAGCCCGATGATCCACCCGTCGAGCCGGACGACCCTCCAGTTGAGCCCGATGATCCACCGACCGGGCCGGATGACCCTCCAGTTGAACCCGATGATCCTCCGACAGGGCCGGATGATCCTCCAGTTGAACCCGATGACCCTCCGACCGAACCGGATGATCCCCCTTCTGAACCCGATGACCCTCCCGTCGAGCCGGACGATCCACCAGTCGAACCAGATGATCCTCCTGTCATCACGCCAAAACCTCCCGGTGAAAAGCCGATCCCACCGGACAACGACGGCGTCACCGGCTGCAACAATACGGGCGCAGGCCCGGGTATGCTGATATTGTTCGCCGTTTTGGCGGTGCGTGCGGTCTATTTGCGCGTACGCCTTGTCTTTGGTTCCTAACTCACTTTGTACAGCCAGCTGAATTTGTCCGGGAGCGCGCCGGTCTGGATACCTGTGATCTCGTCGTATATCCTTTGCGTTGTCGCGCCGATTTTGCGATCGTTGAAAATCATCACGTTGTCGCGCCATTTCAGCTCGCCGATTGGGGAGATTACGGCGGCAGTTCCCGAGCAGAATACCTCGGTAGCCCTGCCCGCCTTGTGGGCGTCCGCAAGTTCCTGTATGGATATGGCGCGCTCCCGCGCCTGCATCCCCCAACCGCGCGCGACCTCGATGACCGATTCCCTTGTGACGCCGGCCAGTATGCTGCCGTTCAGCTCGGGGGTCACTATCTCGCCGTCGATGACGAAGAATATATTCATTGCCCCGACTTCCTCGATGTACTTGCGCTCCGCGCCGTCGAGCCAGAGTACCTGCGCGTAGCCGGCCTCCTCGGCCTCCTTCTGCGATTTCATAGAGGCGGCGTAATTGCCGGCGCACTTCGTTAAACCGGTGCCGCCGCGCACGGCTCTTACGTAATTATCCTCGACGAATATTTTCGTCGGGACAAGGCCTCCTTTGAAGTAAAGGCCAACGGGCGCCAGTATCGTCGCGAATGTGAACGTCTTCGACGGACGCACGGCCAGTAACGGTTCGTCCGCGTATATGAACGGACGTACGTAAAGCGCCGTGCCCGGCGCGGAGGGTATCCACGCTGAATCGATTCTCACCAGCCCGGCTATAGCCTCCAGCGTCTCGCGTTCATTAATCCGGGGGATACACATGCGGTCACAGCTCTGGTTCATTCTCGCCATGTTCCGCTCGGGACGGAACATCACGATGTTTCCATCCTTCGCTTTGTATGCCTTCAGGCCCTCGAAAATCAATTGGCCGTAGTGCAGGCCACAAGCCGCGGGGTCCAGAGAGACGGGGCCGTAGGGCACTATTCGCGCGTCATGCCAGCCCTTGCCTTCGGTATAATTGAGTATCAGCATGTGGTCCGTGAACACCGTGCCGAACGGTATGCCCCCCAATTCATCGGAGGTTGGGATGCGCTTCGGTTTTACCGTTTTTTCGATTAGCATTTCCAAATTGAGTATTCCTCCCAGCCTGATATTAAAAATATGAGTGGTATCAAGTATACAGCAATCGTTCAATTTTTCAATTTTATTTACATAATCTCAGAAATTTCGCTCCGAACATCTTGATTTTTTTCGGATTTTCTGATAATTTTAAAAGCGTTTCACGGGTTAAAATTTTAAGAATGTTTTCCTATACGGACGAGTTTGACTTTTTTGCAATATCTGGGTCCGGTATTTTCAAGCAAAAGCGTTGGGTAATTAAAGTTTATTTTACAACTCTTTTGTTCCCGGCAATCAATGATGGATAAGGTTGCCTTTAGAAACGACGGAATTTTTTTTAGTTTTCATCCGAAGCATGCGACAGGAGGAGAATAAGGTGCAGACAGACAAGCTGTTAGACAATATTGGAAGGCAGATTTTGAAGTCGTTACAGGAAAACGCGCGCATTTCGTTCAGTGAATTGGGGCGGCGCGTCGGTTTATCATCACCGGCAGTGGCGGAAAGGGTCCACCGTATGGAGGAGGCAGGCTACATAAAGGAGTACAGGGCAATAGTCGACCAGGAAAAGCTTGGCTTTCCCATCACAGCCTTTATCAGAGTGACGGCCGCCGCGGGCAGGATGAAGGAAGCGGACGATATGGCCCGCAGCATACCTGAGGTAATCGAGGGGCACCATCTTACAGGTTCCGACGGTTTCATCCTGAAGGTCGTCGTGGCGTCGATGGGACACTTGGAGGAGATAATCAATCAGATGGGCAACTACGGTCAGACAACCACGTCGGTTGTGCTTTCATCCCCGGTGGAATCCCGTGTCCTCACCCCATTTTTTTCGCTGTATGATTAGTTCCTCCGTTTTTTAAATACAACGACGGTGCTCGTGGTACAATAATATAAGATTTCTCCAAGCGGCGGAGTCCCGCCGCTTGATTTTTGTAAACAGGACAGCAATTCTGGGGGTATATCGATGGAAGGCGACAACAAACAGCAAAATATCTTTGGCAAAATACTTCCGCTGTCTATAGAAGAGGAGATTAAACACAGCTATCTCGACTACGCTATGAGCGTCATCGTGGGGCGAGCGATACCTGACGCGCGCGACGGCTTGAAGCCGGTACAGCGCAGGATCCTTTACGCGATGCTGGAGTTGGGCTTAAGACACAATCAGCCGTTCAAAAAGTCCGCGCGCGTTGTCGGCGAGACCATGGGTAAGTACCATCCGCACGGCGACGCGGCCATATACCACACAATGGCCCGTCTGGCCCAGGATTTCAGCATGCGGTACATGCTTGTGGACGGGCAGGGCAACTTCGGGTCGATAGACGGCGACGAACCGGCCGCGATGCGTTACACAGAAGCCCGCCTCACGTCCATGGGTGAGAATATGCTTGCCGACATCGACGAGGAAACGGTGGACTGGGCCCCCAACTTCGACGAATCCCTGGAGGAACCGGTACTTCTCCCCTCGCTCATTCCCAATTTGCTCGTAAACGGAAGCTCCGGCATAGCGGTGGGGATGGCGTCCAACATGCCGCCGCATAACATCGGCGAGGTTGTGGACGCGTGCTGCGCGGTGCTGGAAAATCCCGAAATAGACTTGGGGGAGCTGATGACGATAATCCCGGGTCCCGATTTCCCGACCGGAGGCGTTATACTCGGCAGGGACGGCATAGTAGAGGCCTATTCATCGGGACGCGGCAAAATCGTATGCAGGGGCCGGACGGAGATCGAGGAGATTAAACGAGGCAAAAGCGCCGTCGTCATAACCGAAATCCCCTACATGGTGAACAAGCAGAATTTGATGGAGACAATAGGGAAATGCGCGCAGAACGGTCTCATAGACGGTATCACCGATATGCGCGACGAGTCCGACCGAACCGGTATGCGAATAGTTATGGAGCTGCATCGCGACGCCGATCCCAACCTTGTCATCCGTCAACTGTTCAACAGAACGCAACTGCAAGCGACTTTCGGCGTAATAAATCTGGCGCTGATCAACGGACGGCCGAAGGAAATGGGATTGAAACGTCTCCTGGAAGTATTTCTGGAGCACAGGCGCAATGTAGTCCGCAGACGCACGGAGTACCGCCTCCGCAAGGCGGAAGAGAGGGCTCACATAGTCGAGGGGCTGGTTCGCGCGCTGGATTTCATCGACGAGGTAATACGCATCATACGCTCCGCGCGTGACGTTCCGACGGCAAAAGGGAACCTCGTCGCCGAGCTTGCTTTTACGGAGATACAAGCCGCCGCAATACTGGAGATGCGCCTCCAGCGCCTGACAGGTCTGGAACGGCGCAAACTTGAGGAGGAACTTGCGAGTCTGTTGGCCGACATAGAGCGTTACCGCACCATCCTCGGAAATACGGCTGTCCTTGACGCGGTGGTGAAGGACGAACTCAGGCAGGTGAAGAAAAGTTTCGCGGACGAGAGACGAACGGAGATCCAGGATTCCATTGATGATTTTTCCGTCGAGGATCTGTTGCAGGAGGCTGAGATCGTAGTAGTTCTGAGCCGCGACGGTTACATCAGGAGAATGCCGCTCCAGGACTACCGGGTGCAGTCGCGGGGCGGAAAGGGCGTCAAGGGCGCGACCCCGAAACCGGAGGACGAAATTTCGCTGATCAAGACAACCACGACGCACAACACGCTCTGCCTTTTTACAAACAAGGGCAAGATTTTCGGCGTCAAGTGCTATGTCCTGCCCGAACCAAAGACCGGCAAGGGAAAGCTGATAAGTTCGAT
>Ga0099364_10005839_pt1 | contig 18113 bp, 13 predicted proteins | sample TergutTh196P3_FD_73070 | JGI IMG/M metagenome (GOLD analysis project Ga0099364, IMG submission 73070) | Microcerotermes parvus P3 segment gut microbial communities from Pointe-Noire, Republic of the Congo - Th196 P3 | ecosystem: Host-associated > Arthropoda: Insects > Digestive system > Gut ...
CGAAGAAATGCTCGAAATAAACAAAACGATCGGTCGACCTGTAAGAATTATTCTACAGTTTATCGTAATGGACGAGAATGAAGGACAGCAGGATGCTTTTAAAACACACTGGCTCTCTAAAGGCGCCATCATCAAAATTCGCCCGAAGCTTGGGTGGGGAACAGCTGTCAAGTCGAATCAGCTGTATTTGGACGAAAAGGCGCGCGATTTCCCTTGCCCGTGGATTATCCGCGGCATGTCAGTGCATGTAGATGGTTTCGTCGCACAGTGTGATGCAGACTGGGACGACAAGTTTAATTTGGCAAACATCGCGGACAGAAGTATCAAAAGTATCTGGACAAATGAGCTTAAATTGATACGACGGCGTCATTGGAATTTAGATTTCACCGATGAACCTTGCTTTGAATGCAACGACTGGCAAGCGGGCAGGAGCTATTTTTACGAACCTGAGAATATCTTGCGGTGACTTAAGATGAATAAGAAGACTATACAAGCAAACATTGAATTGCACACGCGGTTGGCTGATGTTTACAAAGACACCGAACCGCACTATCGCCCTGAGAATGTGGCTCGCATCACCGAAAAACTTGCGACTATACAAAAAAGTAATGAAGCTGTATCTTTGCTTGACATCGGGTGCGGACAAGGATTTATCATTGACATTGCAAAAAACTTTTTTAAAAAAATTCGCGGTATAGACATCACTCAGAGTATGTTGGATAAAGTTGACACATCTTCAAGCAATGGTTGTGATATCTCCGTTTCCATATCGACAGCGGAAACAATTACCTACGAGAATAACACTTTTGATGTATGTACCGCTTATGCTGTTTTACATCATCTTGAAAATGTTTTTGTTGTTGCCAAAGAAGCGTGTCGCGTGCTTAAGCCCGGCGGTGTTTTCTACTCAGCGCTCGATCCAAATTATTACTATTGGGATGCCTTAAAAACATTGCCAATCGACAGAGAATACCACGGTTTTATTGCAAAAGAACTCGAAAATACGCTCAAAAAAGACCGCGAGCTGAGCGAAACCTATAATATCCCATTAGACGTAATTGATACGGCTGAAAGCTTCAAGCATATTCAAGGAGGTTTCAAGGAAGAAAACATAATACGATGGTTTAAAGATGCCGGTTTCTCCTATGTGCAAATTTGTTACGAATGGTTTATGGGACAGGGAACATATATACATGATTCCCAGTTAAGTTCTCTAGTCACTGGAATAGATGCCTATTTGCAAGAAATGATACCGGTCAGTCGTCATTTATATAAGTACATTTCGATTGACGCAAAGAAGTAACCATTGATTTGGAGGAATCTTTTTGAGTGCAAATTCTGAAAAAATTTCTTTTGTTATTCCGTGTTATGGTTCTGAGTATACTTTGGAGAGTGTGATTGACAACATTCACCAAGAAATGCAAAAATTCACAGAGTACACATACGAAATCATCCTTATAAATGATGGCTCTCCGGACAGGGTCTTTTCAATAATCGAAAAAATCTGCGCTGTCGACAAAACCATTAAAGCCCTTGATCTTATCCGCAACTTCGGACAGCATAACGCCATCATGGCAGGCTTTTCTGTAGTTACCGGCGACATTATCGTAGGAATTGATGACGATGGGCAACAACCCCTTGAAGCTTTAAACATGCTTCTTGAAAAAATTCAGGACGGCTATGATGTGGTTTTCGGGGCTGATTCGGGAAAGAAAAACGGATTTATACGCAGTATCGGTAGTTTAATCCACGATTGGATGGGCGTCTCGTTCATGGGAAAGCCACGAGGTGTACGGTTTTCTGCCTTTTTCATAGCACGACGCTATGTCATCCAGGAAGTGATGAACTGTAAAAACCCATCCCCTTTTTTGTCAGGGATTATTCTGCGCTCAAGCGGTCGGGTAACCAGTGTAAATTTGCCTTTCAAAAAGCGTGAAGGCAGTAAATCCGGTTACACGTTTGGAAAATTGCTTTCTATATGGCTCAACGGATTTACAGCTTTTTCGGTTAAACCGTTGCGCGTAGCGACGTTCATGGGATTTCTCTGCGCCTTGAGCGGCTTTCTTGTAGCTGCCGGCACTATAATTCACAAACTAATCAATCCCTCTATTCTCGCAGGTTACACTTCCTTGATCGGCGCCATTTTGCTGACAGGTGGATTGATCATGCTCATGATAGGGATGATAGGAGAATACATTGGACGGATTTATATCTGTATCAACAATTATCCGCAATATATCATCCGCCAATACATTAATGTGAATGAACCTTTCGGCACGAATAAATCCTGATCGTTTTTTTACCGTATTGTTTATTTGTAATTTGGGTATAATAGGTCTATTCCTTTGGAATGTTTTCGACGAAAGAGACACGGCTTTAAGTGGTAACGAAAAAAATGATTTTTGATCATGCGAATGAAAGGGTTTGTAAACAATGCCAAAGGGAGCTTTCGATCAAGAAGCAAGCGAGTGGCAGTATAACGCCCAAAAAAAACACTGGTGGTACATGGCGCGTACGCGCATTTTGGATAAAATCACTTCGACCTTAAAACTCAACCCTCCCCCCCCAGATATTTTGGAAATAGGCTGCGAAACAGGGTCTAGCCTTGAAATGTTAAGTAAATATGGAAATGTTAAAGGATTGGAATACAGCGATTACTCACTCGAAACAGTAAGGCGCACATTGCCGGACATTCCCGTCCAAAAAGGCTGGCTGCCGGACAATATCGACGTGTGGCGTCAACGTTTCGACCTTGTATGTTGTTTTGACGTGCTTGAACATGTCGCCGACGATAAAGCGGCCCTTCGCGCGATAAAAGACGTCATGAAAGAAAACGGCGTTCTGTTTCTTGCGTTGCCTGCTTACCAATGGTTATTCGGCCCATACGATATTGAGGGGGGGCATTATAGGCGCTACGACAAAAAAAGCGCGAAAGAAATGCTGACGCGGAACGGTTTTGTTATAGAGTACTCCACTTATATCAACACTATTTTGTTTCCTTGCGTATGTATGGGACGTCTGGCGGAAAAAATGAAATCCGGTCAATTCGTTACACCCAAAGCCCTGAAAGTCCCGAACATCGTTGTAAATACAATCCTGTACCGGCTTTTCGTTATCGAATCGTATTATATTCCCGCGCTGTCGAATCCATTTGGTGCATCTTTACTGATTCTCGCCCGAAATATCTGAATGAGGAGGATTTAAGTTATGAAAAGACAAAGTCTCTTGACGATTTTCGCGTTACTCTACGTCGGTTTGTTTTGTTATCTTGGGCTTTATGCCCAACCTTCCGCCGACGATTACAACCTGGCTAACATGGTCAACAGTTATGGCTTTTGGCAGGCACAGGTACAATGGTATACCACTTGGGCCTCTGCCCCGATTGCTCTGGCCATGACCTCAATTCCGGCGTGGCTGGATTTTAAAGTGTATGGCATGTTGCCTATCATTTCTTGTTTTTTTAATGTGTGCGCTTTCTATGCGCTGATTCACATTGTGAGCAAAGGATTAACCGCCCGGAAGAAACTATCAATCGCTCTTTTAGCGCAGGCAATATGTTTAGCCGCCGTCCCCGGTTTAAACGAAAACTTTTTTTGGCTGTGTGCCATGCCATATACTTGGGCAGGTACTCTTCTGGTTTTCACAAGCGCGTTGTTCATTCTGTTCATAAAACAAGGGGCAAACGATTTAAAAACAGGGCTAGCTTGCGCGGCGTCACTGTTCATTGCTTCAGCATACACACCTCAAGTGGCGCCGTTTCTTTGCGTTGTGCTTTTTTGCCTGGCTATTTTGTCATTCGCCGCGAAAAAACGTAAGGCCGTGATTATCTGTGTGGCAGCGTTGGTCATCTCGTTCGCAGGTTTCCTTGTCCTGTACCTGGCTCCCGGCACTGCCGCCAGGATGGCCTACACCAGAATGGGTGATTTAAAAGAGATTTCTTTTATATCTGTCAGGCTGCTTCGAACTTTTATAATCGCCGCCGGTTTTGGAACCGTAACTCTCCTCAAATTTTTCACGAAACCGATCGTATACGTTTTTCTGCTCTTTTTGCCGAGTATCGCCGAAAACATAGCGCCGCTCGATCAAAAAATTTCCTCCAAACTTAAAGTCTGGCATATCTTAACGCTCGTAGCTCTGATAGCTCCTTTTCAACAGGCAATCCCGGGCTGGGCGCAGGGAGGAGGATTTCCGGCTCGAGCCGAAGGGTTGGTAATTTGGATTATGGGGGCGACGTGGGTTTTTTTGTGGACATTCGGCTACAGAAATGAGGCAACATTTGGGCGCATCAAATCTCTTCGCCTGTATCAATGGCGCGGAGTTCTTTTGGTATTGTGCCTGCTCTTGAGCGGCAATTTTATTTCTCTTTTGCGGGATTTGCCGCTCGCGCCTTCTTATGCTGCCGAATACAGGGAACGCGACGCATTGATTGCCCAGCAAAAAAGCGAGGGCAAAACGGACATTGTCGTCCCGGCCTTGATAACCAAACCGAAATTACTTTTCTTAGCAGACATAGGACCGTTTCCTCAAAGCTGGCTCAATGGCTCTGTCGCCGATTATTGGGGCGTTCAGTCCATCATTGCTTTGCCAGAGCCCTTATCGGAATACGAACGGGCGATGAGCGATCTCAGAGAAGGAAAACTTTCAGGACTGGAAGCCTTGGCCGAGGCTGGTGACCCGGAGACTCAATACTTGTTAGGCCAAATCTACAATACGAGAGCCGATGTTATGTACGATATACCTAAGGATAATACGGAGGCCATAAAATGGTATCGCATGGCGGCCGAGCAAGGCCATGCCACATCATCTCGCCGCCTTTCACGTTTTTACGCGCTTGGCCTGGATGTTCCGAAAAATTATCTTTATGCTCTGGGCTGGCTGCTGAGGTCTCAGTTTTAGAAAGCTGAATTGCCAATAACAACGACGTCTCGCTACTTTCATTAATGAACACGGTGGATGAGCAGATGTGCTCTATCCCGGCCAGGACAAACGGCGGCGTAATTCCCTTTTGTGGAATATGCGCCGCCTTTTTACTTAGACCGGATAAGCCTCCTCTGTTATAGGAACGTCCAGACCCACGTTTGTCTTTGTCTCACGCGCGAATTTCCTGAGCAGAAAGTCCTTGGCTACTTGCGGGAACATCGCGTACGACAACACATCCTCCGGCTGGAGCGTCCACGCGCCGACTTCCTTGCGCAGCTTGTCGAGTTCCGGCGGGATATTATCCGCCGGTCTGCATGTTATCGGGGTCTCGCCCTCGATGGCTTTTTTTTGTATTTCCTTGTCTACCGGCGCGGGTGTGCGCCCGTACTGTCCCAGGAAGTAGTTTTTGACCTCCTTGGGAATCATCTTCCACCTCTCGCCGACCATTACGTTCAACGCGGCTTGCGTGCCCACTATCTGGCTTGTCGGCGTCACCAGCGGAGGATAGCCCATCTCCTTGCGGACGCGGGGGACCTCCTCCAGAACGTCCCGCAGTTTGTCCAGAGCGTTGCCCTCCTTGAGCTGGCTCTGGAGGTTGGAGTACATGCCGCCCGGTATTTGATAGAGCAGAATGTTTATGTCGACGCCGGAGACGCCCATAATGATGTCCTTATACTTTTCCCCGAGAGCGGAGAACCAGTTAGCCACGGGCAGAAGTTTTTCCAGTGAGAGCCCGGTATCGAGCGGGCCTCCCGCAAGCGCGGCGATCATCGTCTCGGTCGCGGGCTGACTTGTCCCCATCGCGAACGGCGATATCGCGCAGTCGCAAACGTCCGCGCCGGATTCGAGGCCTTCCAGATACGCCATGGCGGCCAGGCCTGACGTATAGTGGGTGTGAAGCTGTATCGGCAGGTCAATCTTGGATTTGATGGCAGTCACAAGCTCTCGCGCCGCGACGGGCGAAAGCAGCCCCGCCATGTCCTTTATCGCGATGGAGTCCGCTCCCATGTCCGCCATGTTCCGCGCTTGTTTCGCGAATAAATCCAGCGTGTGGACGGGTGAGATTGTGTAAGAGATAGTGAGCTGCAGATGCGCGCCTTCGCGCTTCACCTGGTCCGCCGAAACTTCCATGTTGCGAAGGTCGTTCAGCGCGTCGAAGATACGGACAATGTCGATGCCGTTGTCTACGGCTCGCTTCACGAACTCGCGAACCACATCGTCGCCATAGTGCCTGTACCCGACAAGATTCTGCCCCCGGAGCAACATCTGGAGCCTGGTTTTTTTAACGCGTTTGCGGATCTCCCTAAGGCGTTCCCAGGGATCCTCGTCCAGAAATCTCATTGCCGCGTCGAAGGTTGCCCCTCCCCACATTTCAAGCGAGTGATACCCAACTTCGTCAAGAGCCTCGCATATCGGCAGCATGTCCGAAGTACGCAGCCGCGTCGCCATTATGGATTGATGCGCGTCTCTCAGGCAGGTCTCCGTTATGCCGACACGACGTTTCTTCTCCGGCGTTTTAACGGTTTTGCGATTTTCAGATGCCGCGCCACCGGGTTTTCCTTTATTTTCGGCTTGATCAGCCAAGTTATACACCCCCTTTAACAGATGACGAAATTTTCTTTCGCCAACTATTAACTATCATAATATCTATATTCAACAGGGATGTAAATACGCTTGTTGAAAGGGCCCGAGGTCAATCCTTCGATTTCAGTAAATCCCTTACCGCCTCAAGGCTTGCCCCGCGGTACCGCTCGGCGGGTTTGCCCGGCACGTGGATCGCGCCGTCGGGACAGAACGCTATGCACCGCTGGCAGGATTGGCATTTTTGCCCGATGGACGCCGCGCCGCCCTCCAAGGCGATACTTTCCTCCGGGCACAACTCCTCGCAGACACCGCAGCCCGTACACTTATCACGCAAAACCGATAAGGGGAATACGCGGTAGAATGTATTCCACGGGACTCTGCCGTGAGCGAGCCGCGCGAAAAATTTCGACACCAGAGGCACTCCCCCCCGCCATGACGCGTTTCCTTGAGCGAGGTCATGCGCGAATTTTTTCGTCTCTGATAGGGCCTTATCAACCCGCGCTTTGTTTTTTGCCTCATCCAGTTTTTCATTCCCATAATTACCGGGCATCGTTAATATCTTAGAGCCTACAGGCCTGTAACCCTTCCTCTCGACGACGCCGCGGATCGGGCCCTCCATTCCGCCCCCGAATCCTCCCATTGTCGCGAGGAAAAACGCCTCCCTCCCTTCGCCCGGGGGAAGGGCGTCTATGAAGCGCCACGCCGTGGGATAGGTCGAAAAGGCGGCGACCACGGTCGCGATCCCTAAAGCCGCGTCCGGCGGAAGTGAGAAATTTGCGTTTCGATCCATCGGAAACACGCGAACCTCGCGCCCCGTCTCCCGCAATTCCTCCGCGAGAGCGAGCGCCGCGGTGAGCGTATTTCCCGTCCCTGAGAACACTGCCATGTGAATCAGCCGACTTTTCAAGATAATCCCCCCTGTTTATAATTATTTTTTATTGTAACCGATTCACCCCAATAGAAAACAGATGGCCTGGCTTTTTTAGCTTGCCAGGTCATCGTCCGCCCGAAGGGCTATGAAAGGAAGATGGTAGGATATTATGATTGGCTTTTTAGGCGCTTCCGCGGATACATCGGCTAAATACCAAGCCGGAATTCCACGTTAAAAATACTGTCGCGGATGCGCGATTAATTTACATGAGTATTTTTAACATGCCTCCAATAAATTGTCAATAGGTAAACGTTAAATATCTTTTACTTTTTTACTTATGTTCATGGAGAAGCGAGGCACATTTTTGACGATCAAAGACATGACGGCGTCTCCTGATTAGATTTGGGGCTGATTAAACGTTAAACGTCGCGCGCGGCGCTCATGCCGCGCATTTTATACAGATTTTTTTTCATATGTGAACTCTTGATTTACGGATAACGCCCTATCCGGCCTATACGGGGGAAATGCATGATTCTATTCAGCGTTTCTTCTATTGTGGCTTCGATTTCTTCCGCCGCCGTCGGATTGCGCGAAGCGATATAGCTTATCTGTTCGCTATATTTATAACGCGCGTATTCAGACCATACGAGACGCATTTTCTTCTCGCGCTTTGGCAATTATTTCGTGAATTTGGCTGGCTACTTCCTCGTGTTCGACAAGTGGTTCTTCCCTCGCGGATTTAATGCCTTTTTCCACTTCCGTCATAAACCATTCGTTGTAAAGCCTTTTTTTTGCTTGCTGCTCTGAGAAATAACCTTCAAGTATGCGTGAAACAATACTATTCCGCGTTGCGCCTGTTCTCTCTTTTTCCGCCTCTATGCAATCGATTAAATGTTCGTTTAAGCTCAATATCACACGCCCGTTCAACATAATAACCTCCTTTTACTTATATATACCATTCGAAAGCAAGCAGGCTTTCGAGTATGGGATCAGGGCGTTTCTTACGCAGTCTTTGAGCAGCGCCTTAGGCGACGCTTCCAACTCGCCCCGGCGAATTTTTTCAAACGACCTCGGAAGATACTGGCTCAGGAGAGACAGGCCGATTTCCGCGCTTTCGAGATTGCCGACCAGCGTATTTACGGCGTTTTCCACGGCGGGAACCGGCAGATAGTATCTCGCGCGATCGAACAGGCTGTAACGCCTTTGAAGTCTCAGGCTTTCCTCGTCCCCGTGATAGTGATTCCTCCAGTTGGAGTCGTCCGATTTCATCGCGTCATCAAGCGTATCGGCGAAATTACTGAGTTTGAAACCGTGTGAACGAGCCAGTTCGCGCTCTATGTGCTCCAAAGCCATGAGACCTTCCCTCAGCGCGAAAGTAAGCCCCGGCCCAACCTTGAGGATACCTATGCCGTCCTCCACCATCATGGCGAGCGACTCCGGCCTCTGATAGTCGGACGAGTGCCCCTCGAATACCAGGCGCGGCACGTCCGACAGCGCTGCTACGAGGGCTGCGGCGGCGCTTCTGTCATACTCGTGTATGGCGTCCCCGCCGAACTCTACTCCCGGCTGAACGACGAACGCGACTATCCGCTCCAGCGCGCCCGCCAGTCCCCTACGCTCAAAAGCGGACCTGAACGCCTCGTATGACGCCCTGAACGCCGACGGTTCGGTGGGCACAAGCGCGTCCTCCTCCGCGCCGCCGGGAATCGGGACCTCGCTGCCTATTACGTAGACCGGCAATTGCGATGATGCCGCTCCCTCGGCCGCGGCGCACAAGCGCGCCCCCCTTGAGGCGATCACCTCGTCCGGCAGGGTTCTGTCGGTTGGATCACCGCCAAGTCTCATGCTCGTGTCGATGTGAATTTTCATGAAACCGGCGGTTACAAAGTTCGCGACGAGTTCCTCGGCGCGGCTCATTGCTTCTTCCTCCGGCATGTGCTTCCACACCAGAGGGCCGAGATGGTCGCCGCCGAGTATCAGGTTTTCGGGGTCGAAGCCTGAGCGGGACGCTATATCCCGGACAAAGGCCGCGAAATCCTCCGGCTTCATCCCCGTATAGCCCCCGTATTGGTTCACCTGGTTCGACGTGGCTTCGATAAGAATAGGGCTCCCGCAGTCCCGCGCGTGATCCATCGACGCCTCGATCACTATGGAATTTGCGCTGCATACCGAATATATCCCCGACGGACGTCCTTCGGAGCGCTCTCGCAGAAGGTTATCGAAAAAATCGCCCGCGTTCATACTACGCTCTCCCCTCGGACATGCATATCTCAATCTTATGCTTCACAAGTTCCCTTACGGCAGCTCGCGCAGGCTCCCCGAACTTTTTAGGGTCGATTGCGTCCGGGTTAGCGTCCAAATACCGCCTCACTTCCTTTGTGTAAACGTCGCGCAACTCGGTCGCAAAATTGACCTTCGCCATTCCAAGGCTCACGGCACGGCTCACCGTTTCGTCGGACAGGCCGGAAGCGCCGTGCAGGACGAGCGGTATGTCCACCAGTTTTTTTGTCCTCGTTATAATATCAAGGTCCAGAATGGGGTCGGTTTTGTAAAACCCGTGAGCCGTTCCAACCGCGATGGCGAGCGACGACACCCCGGTGCGGCGCGCGAAATCGGCGGCCTGTTCAGGGTCCGTGTATCTCGCGTGGTCAGCGCTCGCGTCGTCCTCCTTGCCGCCTATGACCCCGAGCTCCCCCTCAACCGGGACGCCGCGAGCGGCGGCAAGTACGCGGACCTCCGCGGAGAGCGCTACATTCTCATCATAGGGCAGCGCGGAGCCGTCTATCATTATGGACGAGTAACCACATTCGAGGCACCGCTCCGCTATATCCCGGCCCGAACCGTGGTCGAGATGAAGCGCTACGGGGACCGACGCTTCATCTGCCGCCCGCTTAACCATTCCCGCGAAATACTCAGGCCCGAGGTAGCGGAGAGTCCCCGGCGTCGTCTGTATTATGGCGGGAGCGCGCATGGCTTCCGCCGCCGCGATAACAGCCCAGACAAACTCGGCGTTCTCCGCGTTAAACGCCCCCACGGCGTAACCTCCGTCCGACGCCCGGCGCAATAACTCTTTTGTTGTGGTGTACATTATGGCTATCCCCGTTCGTTTAAGACTTTAAGGAGTATTATACCAATTTGAGAAAAAAAAAGACGAGTAGGCTGTGTCGAGCGCTGCTCGTCTTTTTATTTTATATCCGCTTCTAATTCTCCCGCGCGCGTCGGGCATCCAAACGGACATGGGTATTCAGTACGGTTGCGAGCTCCTCCGGCGCTCCGCGCAACCTCATACCATTGCCGAAACATTGACGGCTCCACAAGCTCTTAAAAAGCTTCTCCGGCGCGCGTAGACGGTGTTTACGGGATGACAATCCGCCTCACGCCGCACAGCGTATCGACCGACAGCGAAAGCTTACCAAGAATATTGTTATTTGGAATCGTTATAATTACGTATAAGTGATATTTGTCGTTAAAATAATTTGTTTAATCTGCGCCTTAATATAAATAAAAAGCAAATATTATATTAAAATACAAGCGCATAGCTTCTCCGGCCCCTGATATACCGATAGTTTTGAATCAATTTCGTAAGCGACTTTAATATTTATTATTCTCTAAAAAAAATATTTAAGTTAGTGTTATTTTCATAAAAAATTTTTTTTCATTTGAATATTTTTTTGAACGAGTGAATGTCACAGCCGTAAACTAAAAAATATCGGTTTGAGGGAAATGTTAAGCTAATTGCGTAAATTACGTAGCGGCGCGTCATATTGACAGAATCGCATCCCCTGATAATAATGCGGATAATACACGCGGGTCAGGAGAGTTGAACTGATGAAGGTCAAAAAAATCAGCGTAAGGGACGCCATAGGTACGGTCATGTCGCATGATCTCACTCTCATTGATCCGGAAAGCGGGTATAAAGGGGTTCGATTCAAAAAAGGGCACATTGTGTCGGAAGACGATATAGCCGTACTAAAGCGTATGGGACGTGAGCGCCTCTCCGTACTCGAACTGAATCACGGAGAGGTGCACGAGGACGACGCCGCGCTACGTGTCGCGGACGCGCTCGGAGCGAGCGGAGAGAAGGGTGATGCGCTCTTTTCCATAAAAGGGCCGTCCGAGGGGAAGTGCGTCCTGATTGCCGAGGAAACGGGCCTTCTGTTATTTGACGAAGATATGGTACACAGGGTCAACGCCAGGGACGAATGGGCGCTGGCCACGCTCCCGAATAAGATACCGGTGTCGAAGGGCGAGACGGTGGCCGCGTGGCGAGTGGGGCCTTTGGCGGTGAAAGAGGAAGCGGTGCGCCACGCGGAGAGCTGTCTGGGGTCGTCCTCCTTCGGCCTGATACCGTTCAGACCGCTCAAAACGGCGCTCGTGACTACGGGACGGGAAATATTCGAGGGGCGCGTGAAGGATTTCTTCCTGCCGAAGCTGGTGAAAAAACTGGCGCTTTACGGCGCTCCCCTGATAGGTCATGATGTAGTCTCGGATGACACGGAAGCCATAAAACAGTCCATCGCCGCGTGGCTGTCCAAGGGGGCGGAGGTGGTCCTTTGCACGGGCGGCATGAGCGTGGACGCCGACGACGTTACCCCCTCCGCCATCCAGGAAGCGGCCACCGAGGTGATATTCAAGGGCGTACCTGTTCTCCCCGGCTCCAATTTGATGCTCGCCGTGAACGCAGATCCGGAGGACGGCGGACGGCGCGTTCTGCTAGGTGTTCCGGCCTGTGCCGTCCACTCCGAATTTACCGCGCTCGACACGATAATGCACAGGGTATACGCGGGATTGCTCCCGACAAAAGACGAAGTCCGAAAATGGGGCGTGGGCGCGCTCTGCCGTAAATGCGCGGCCTGCAACTACCCGACCTGCCGGTTCGGTTGCCGGTAGAATGGGGTATAATTTTCATAGCGCGCTTTGGATTGGCGAATGGTATTGTAAAGGAAGAGGTATGTGAATAGACCGGGTAATATCACCCACTGGTTTAAAGGGGAAGAAAAGACTGATATGCGCGTAACTGCCTGGCCGTGGCAAGGAAGGTTGTAAGTGTCCGTTTCTCTGTACAGGAAATACAGGCCCACGCTTTTTCGTGAAGTGGCGGGTCAGGATAGCGCTGTCGGTATCCTGCGCTCGTCGTATGCCGAGGGCAGGATGGGCCACGCGTATTTATTTTCAGGCCCGCGAGGATGCGGAAAAACAACTGTCGCCCGTCTTCTGGCCAAGATAGTGAACTGCCAAAATCCAACCGCCGACGGAGAGCCGTGCTGTACATGCGACTCCTGTACGGCAGTAAGCTCGGGCAGCCATATGGATGTTATGGAGATAGACGGGGCGTCGAATCGCGGCATCGACCAGATCCGCGAGTTAAAATCTCACGTCGGGCTCGCGTCCTTCATGGGCGGCGCCAAGGTATATATTTTGGACGAGGTTCACATGCTCACCACGGAAGCGTTCAACGCCCTTCTGAAAACGCTGGAGGAGCCTCCCCCATCCGTCATGTTCGTGTTCGCGACGACGGAACCGCACAAGGTGCCGGTCACTATCCGCTCCCGCTGTCAGCATATACCCTTTCACAGAATATCTACGGAATGTATGGTGGCCCAGTTGCAACTCATCGCCGGGGCGGAGGGGGTTTTTGCTTCGGATTCCGCGTTGTGGGAAATTTCCCGTAACGCGGACGGAGCGTTGCGGGACGCGATTTCGCTCTTCGAGCAGGCTGTGGCGATCAGCCACGGGAAAATATCGCAAGAGTCGGTCCGCGCTATCTTCGGAGGCGGAAGCAGAATGGAAACGGAGCGTTGGGCGACGATGGTAAGGGAGCGTCCCGAGGATGCGGCGGCAATGCTCAAGGAGGCGCTTGACCTTGGCGTTTCAAGCGAGCGATTCCTGGACGGGTTATTCCCCCTGCTGAGGGACATGTGGGCATTCAGTCTGTGGGGCGAGAAAGCGTTTGAGGGAACATCCCTTTCGCCGGACGAGAAGGATTTTTTGAAAACGGAAGTCCCCAACTGGCGCGCGGATGTACTAAAACGCGCCGCCATGGCGGTCGCCGCTCTTTTCCCGCGAGCCAGATTCGGACTTCGTAACGACGTATTTTCGGGGCTGCTGATGTTTGAGATGCTGAACGCATTCGAAGCGCCACCGGTTCAGGCAGCCTCACCGCCGCAGGTTCCCGTCGAATCAAAGCCCCCGCGCCCACTCCCCGCGCAGAAAGCGACAACAAAGGAACGCAAAAGCGCGGAGCCGATTATAAAGCCCCTCTCTGCCGGAAAGCCGGAACCACGGGCGGATGAGATGCCGATCCCGGGCATAAACGAAATTCTGGCGCGCATCGCGCAGGACGATCTTACGGTCGCCTCGGCACTGATAGACGTGAGGGTACTTCGCGAGGGCAATTCATTGAAACTTGATTTTTCCGACGCCGCAAAGGCAGCGGAGGTCGCGCTTACCGGGGCGAGAGCCGGCGGCATCCTGGAGCTTGCCTTCGGGCTCTCTCCCGGAGGGAGCTGCGGCGAGAATGGTTTGGAACTAAATCCGAGGGACGACGCGGCGCCCTCATCAGCGATAGCTGCGGATCAGGCGTCGCCCCTGGAGGCCATAGCGGTCAGGCTTGGAGCTGATATACTGATGTCGCGGCGGCTTGACGCCGAGGATAACGGCGGCGGGGACATTGACGATGAACAGCTCTGAACAAGCTTTCGTGCACCTGCACGTACACAGCGAATACAGCCTTCTCGACGGCGCGAGCAGATGCGCGGACATAGCGCGCAGAGCCGGTGAGATGGGAATGGGCGCGGCGGCGCTCACCGATCACGGCGTGATGTACGGATGCGTCGAATTTTACAACGCCTGTAAGAATAATGGGGTGAAGCCGATCCTTGGATGCGAGGTTTATGTCGCGCCGCTCGGACACACATGCAGGGATGTCAAGGAACAGTTTCACCTCGTTCTTCTTGCCGAAAACGAAACGGGGTATCACAACCTCCTCAGGTTGGTCTCGACTGCCTGTACCCGCGGTTTTTACTACAAGCCCCGCATCGACCACGATCTGCTTTCAAAACACAGGGAAGGGCTTATCGCATGTTCAGCCTGTCTCGGAGGCGAGATACCGAGCCTTATCATGGCGGGCGATACCGACGGGGCTTTGTCCCGCGCGATGCTCTACAGGGATATCCTCGGCGACGGCGGCTTTTTTCTGGAGATACAGGGAAACTCGATTCCCGCCCAGGCGATAGTCAACAAATCGCTTATAGAGATGTCGCGGCGGCACGGCTTACCTTTGGTCGCGACGAACGATTCGCACTATACGAATCGTTCCGACGCCGAATGGCACGACGTTCTGCTGTGCGTTCAGACTAACAGCAACGTGAACGACAGCGAAAGGATGCGCTTTATGGGGGACGATTATTTTTTCAGATCTCCCGCGGAAATGTGGTCTATATTCGGCGCCGAAGTCCCGGAAGCGCTTACCAACACGCTATCTATAGCCGAAAGATGCGATGTGCCGCTGAACTTCGGCGACTACTTCCTCCCCGATTTCGCGATACCGGAGGGCGAGACGCTGGAAACACACCTTCGGAATCTGTCGCGGGAAGGGCTCGAAGCGAGAATGAAAGGTGAGCCTGTCACCGAGGAATATAGAGCGAGGCTGGATTACGAGCTTGGCGTCATCGAGCAGATGGGTTTCCCCGGTTACTTCTGCATCGTCTCCGACATAATTCGGTATGCGAAGGAGCGCGGCATATCCATAGGCCCGGGGAGAGGTTCGGCGGCAGGTTCAGTCGTAGCCTGGGCCCTTAATATAACCGATCTGGACCCGATAAAGCACGGGCTGCTGTTCGAGCGCTTTCTGAATCCCGAGCGCATATCAATGCCCGATATAGACACCGACATTTCCGACAAACAGCGCGACGAAGTAATAGAATACATCGTGGGAAAATACGGTTCCGGCCACGTGTCCCAGATAATTACGTTCGGGCGCATGATGAGCAAACAGGCGGTTAAAGACGTCGGGCGCGCGATGGGCATGACTTACGCGGACGTTGACCGCGTCGCCAAACTCATTCCCGATCCGGTGAGATCCGGCATTAAAACCATCCCGGAAGCCCTCTCGAAGACGCCCGACCTGAGAGCGCTCCGCGAATCCGATCCGCAGATTATTCGCCTGCTGGACACGGCGAGCCGGATAGAGGGCCTGGCGCGCCACTGCTCGCAGCACGCGGCGGGAATAGTCATCACGCCCAAGCCGACGAGTGAAATGGTTCCGGTCACAAAAATAGGAGAATCCGTCGTCACGCAGTATTCGATGGAGCCTATCGAACAGCTCGGCCTGGTCAAGATGGATTTCCTCGGCCTCAGGACGCTTTCCATACTAGAGGGAGCTCTTAAAAACATAGAGGCGGGCGGTCACGGTAAGATAGACCTCGAAACGATACCAACCGATGATCCGAAAACTTACGAGATGCTTAGAAACGCGGATACGCTGGGAGTATTTCAGTTGGAGTCGTCAGGGATGAGGGACCTTATCCGCCGTCTCGGGCCGGACAGATTCGAGGACCTGGTGGCCCTGATGGCGCTCTACAGACCCGGTCCTCTCGAAAGCGGGATGGCAAGCCAGTATGTTGAGAGAAAACACGGACGGGAGAAGGTGGAATACCCGCACCCCATACTTTCCGAGGCTCTGGCGGAGACCTACGGCGTCATCTTGTATCAGGAGCAGGTGATGGAGTGCGCGGCGAGGCTCGCGGGCTATACGCTGGGTGAGGCCGATCTGCTGCGCCGCGCTATGGGAAAGAAAAAACAGGAGGTCATGGCCGAACAGAGGGCGAAGTTCGTGGACGGAGCCGGTAAGAATGGCGTACAGTCAGCCAAGGCCGAGGAAATTTTCGACATAATAGAAAAATTCGCGGGATACGGATTCAATAAATCGCACAGCGCCGCATACGCGGTGATTGCTTACAGGACGGCATATCTCAAGGCCAACTGGGGCGCGGAGTTTCTGGCCGCCTATCTCTCGGCGATGGTCGGCGCGAAAATGGACGTGCTTGGCCGTTACATCGGAGAAGTCCGCGGCTTGGGATTCGAGATAAAAGCGCCGGATATAAACAAATCGGGGGATGCTTTTACCGCCTCGGACAAGGTGATCCTGTTCGGACTGTCCGCCGTGGCCAAGGCCGGGTCCACAGCCGTAGAAAGCATTCTTAAAGCCCGCGGCGCGGAACCTTTCAAGTCATTTTGGGATTTTATAACCAGAGTCGATCTTCGGACCGTAAACAAGGGCGTCATCGAAAACCTGATCAAATCAGGCGCGTTCGCCGAACTGGAGCCCAATCGCCGAAAAATGCTGGATTCGCTGCCCACTATGCTGGAAATAGCGTCCCGCAGGGAGGAGTGTTCCGGGCAGCGGTCGCTTTTCGACGACGACGAGGCGTCGGACGAACCGGAGATGCCGAATGTGCCGGATTACGACCAACGGCAGATGCTGTCTAACGAGTACGAGGCGGTCGGCATATATATCTCGGGACATCCATACGATGATTACAGGGACGACGAGGCCAAATACGCAACCTGCGGAATACGGGACCTCGTCCACTGGAAATCGGACGCGCCTCCGGCGGTTATCGGCCTTCTTGTCAGTTTTAAGGAAAGGATTTCAAAACAGCGCGGCGAGCCGTTCGGCATTTTGACGCTTGAGGATTCCGACAGCAGCGTCGAGGCCGTCTGTTATTCGAGGGAATGGCCAAAGGTAAAGCCGATACTGAATAATGGAGAACCTTATCTGGTGAGCGGAAGCCTCAAGAACGACGGTGATCCGTCTATAATTATCGACAGGATAGAACCTGTGTCCGAAACCAGGGTGCGCTCCTCCCGCCAGACACGCATAAAGATTTCGGCGGACGGGCTTCCGGCCGATTTTTACGGCTTGCTCCACTCGGAACTGAAAAAGCACCCCGGAAACCTGACCGTGCTGCTGGATTTGAGGACCGGGGACGAGCAGGCTTTGCTCAGGATCAGGTCACTCAACGTGTCAATGGAACCCGCGCTTGCCCGGCGCATAAACGAGCTGTCCGACGGCAGGGCGCATGTGGTGGTTTAAGGAGAGGTGAGAATGATGCGCAAGGTCAAAATAGTATGTACCCTGGGACCGGCCTGCGGGGAACCGGACAAACTCCGGCAGCTCGTCGCGGCGGGAATGAACGTGGCGCGGTTTAATTTCAGTCACGGGGACTACGAGGGACACGGCCGCATGCTCGAAATGGTCCGCAAGATCGAGAGCGAGGAGGGTTGGCCCATCGCCACGATCCTCGATACCAAGGGGCCGGAGATTCGCACAGGCACGTTGGAGGGAGCGGCGAATGTCCAACTGGTGGCAGGCGAGTTATTTCGCCTAGATACAAGGGAGTGCACCGGAACGTCCGAGCGGGTTTCAATAAGTTACGCGGACTTGCCAAAGGAGGTCGCCGTAGGGCAGGACATATTCATAGACGACGGTGTGATGCACCTCAAGGTGGAGGAGATAGACGAAAACAGCCTGACGTGCCGGATAATTGTCGGCGGGATTCTGGGCGAGCGAAAGGGCATCAATGTGCCCGGCGCGGAGTTGTCCGTCCCCACGCTCACCGAAAAGGATATCAAGGACCTCGAGTGGGGCATTGACCACGAAATGGATTATGTCGCCGTATCGTTTGTGAGAGAGCGCGAGGATATTATGCGCGTGCGTAGGATTATCGAAAACTAC
>Ga0099364_10005840_pt1 | contig 18112 bp, 14 predicted proteins | sample TergutTh196P3_FD_73070 | JGI IMG/M metagenome (GOLD analysis project Ga0099364, IMG submission 73070) | Microcerotermes parvus P3 segment gut microbial communities from Pointe-Noire, Republic of the Congo - Th196 P3 | ecosystem: Host-associated > Arthropoda: Insects > Digestive system > Gut ...
CAAAAGTTGATTGATATTGTAGTTGTTACGAGCATCCATGTACGCCAAAACAAGCTGTTCCATAGCTTCGGGCGTTTCTGTGGCAGGAGTTGTTTCAAATCGGACACGCCTAACGCCGCCGACAGTTTCCATAATAACGTTGTCGTTTTCTTTATACACTCCACCATTGATGGGTGAATACGACAGCATGATTTCGTGAAACCGCAGGATATCACGCTCTCGAATATCAAGTGCGGCGGCATTTTCGTGAATGAGGGCAAGTGCATCACGATAACCGGCGATTTCCGCTTCGTTATGGTTCAATGGCGCACTGTTTTGATTGACGATTTCGTTAATACGTTGTTCGCTGGTGACAATGCCCTCGATTTCGTTAGAGCCTTTTACCGACTGCACTTTTGCGATGCTTTCCAAGCGGTCGAAAGCCTCGCCGAAGCTCTCCTTGCGTTCACCTTCACGTTCCCGCAATTCACTGATGGTACTTACGATGTTAATGAGACCCGCAGGGAGCATTCCATACTCTAAAAATGAGTAATCAAAAAATTTCATATTTAAATTTGTCTCCTATCTGCACATAGAATAGCATATTTTATGCAGATTGTTAAGTGGTAAATTGAATTTATCTGCACAATGATAAACTTATTGTATGCAGATAACATTTTTGTGTGTGCATAAAACAGAAAGGGGTTGATTGAGTTATAATTGAGCGAGATTTCCCTCTGCCTGCATACCCGCCTCACAGTCAGGACAGGCCGAGCGCAATCTTAGCCGAGTTACAACTCTTAGAACTATACTGTACTTTACTCTTTTTTAGCACTCGCCAAAAACTGAAAACCTATTTACTTTCACGCTCATATCGTAACCGATATAGGTGTGAAAGTAAAGAAGGTTCGGCTTCATATGGTGCGGATAAGAGGACTCGAACCTCCACACCTCTCGGCACAAGAACCTAAATCTTGCATGTCTACCAATTCCATCATATCCGCGTATACCAATATTAAATTAAGCTGTCTTTGTACTCCTGTGCCGCTTCCAACTGCTCGGCGGCACTTGCAAGGGCTGTTGCCGTCACGTTCTCGCCGCCGCTCAGGCGGGATATTTCCTGCCGTCTGCCTTCAATGTCGAGCTCCTCGACGTGCGTGAAGGTTCTGCCGTCAGACACACTCTTTGTTATCGAAAAATGCGTGTCCGCCATAACCGCTATTTGCGGCAGGTGCGTTACGCAGAGCACTTGACGGTTCCTCGCCAACGTCGCGAGCTTCTCCCCTACCCTTTGCGCCGCAATGCCCGACACACCTGTGTCTATTTCGTCAAACACCATAGAAGCTGTGTCCGATGTGCCGCTTAAAACATTTTTAAGAGCCAGCATAATTCTGGCAAGCTCGCCGCCCGAAGCGATACGGTTTATCCTGCCCGGTGCTTCGCCGGGGTTTGCCGACATCAGATACCATACATCATCACAACCTGTATCGCTCAGACCAAGCTCACCGCCGACATTGCCAAACTCTACGCAAAACCTGACTCCCGGCATACTGAGCTGCGCCAGCTCGTCTTTTACTCTCTCCTGCAAGAGCTTTGCGGTTTCCTTTCGCTTACCCGATAAAATATCCGCCAAGCGTTTTGCTTCCGCTAAACATATCTCAAACTCCCGCTCAAGTTTTTCTATCTTATTGCTCGAATCCTCAATATACGACAGCTCATTTTTTCCGTTTTCCATATGCAGGAGTGCCGCTTCTTCGCTCCCGTACTTGCGTGTCAACCGTTTTATCGTATTCAGCCGCTCCTCAATCATGTCAAGCTCGTCGGGCGAAAAATCAAGCCTTTCGCGAAAGTCGCGCAATTCAACGGCAATATCCTCCGCTGTGTAGCGTATGTCACTCAGCCGCTCGCTGAGTGTCCGCAGTTCCTCCGAGTATTTCCCCGCATTATCGAGCGCGGTGTGAGCGTTGCCGATAAGGGTAACAGCACCTGTTGAATCTCCCCCGCCATACAATGTTTCAAACGCGGTTTCGACCGATTCCGTGAGCTTCGAGGAATTTTGCAACAACTCACGCCTTGCCGTTAGCTCGTCGAGTTCTCCGTGACGAAGTTTAGCCTGCTCGATTTCTTCTATTTGAAATTTCAGCGTGTCTATACGACGCTCTTTCTCGCTCTCGTCCATTGTGAGCTTGTCTATCTCTTTTTTCTTTTCCGCGAGCTTCATAAACGCCGCTTTGTACTGTTCGAGGTCACTTTCCAAAGAGCCGAACATATCCAAATACGCTAAATGCGCCCCTTCGTCAAGTAGCTTGCGCCCGTCGTTTTGACCGTGAATGTCAAGCAGAGCCGCGCCTAACTCCCTCAGCACGGCAGCCTGCACAGGTTCGCCGTTTACGCGACAAACGCTTTTACCGTCAGCCGTGATTTTTCGCATAACATAAATCTCGCCGTTTTCATCAGGCTCCGCCCAATCAGGTAACTTGGTTTCATCTCCGCACACAAAGACAGCCGTAACCGAGGCGTAATCCGCCCCGGTTCTAAGCACATTACGGGATGCTCTGGCACCGATTATCGTCGAAAGCGCGTCTATGACAATAGACTTACCCGCGCCGGTTTCACCCGTCAGAATATTCAGTCCCGAAGAAAACTCAATATCCGCTTTTTCAATAACGGCTATATTTTGAATGTGGAGCAGTTTTATCATGGTCTACTTCAGCAGTTCTCCGATTTCTTCACAAAATCTCTCAGCGGCCGCACAATCATTCATCGCAATAAATCCTGTGTCGTCGCCTGCGATTGAGCCGATGACATCCTCTATCTGCATGGCATCAATTGCACAGCACGCGGCGGAAGCAAGGCTGGGCAGAGTTTTTATAACAACAAGGTTTTGTGCGCACACATATGATACCACACTCTCCTTGAAAATGCTCTTTAACCTAATCCTGTGACTTTGCGCCTCAGGGCGGCTGCTTACCGAATACTTGTATGTGCCGTGAATCGTAAGCTCCTTTACCAGGTGAAGCTCTTTGATATCCCGCGACAATGTCGCCTGCGTGGATTCTATCCCAACATTTTGCAGTGCCTCAATCATTTGATGTTGTGTTTCAACATTCGTTTCCGCGATAATTCGCAATATCGCATTTTGTCTTTCCTTTTTCGGTTTCATAACTTTTATAATCCTTTCCGGTTCATGAAGGCTTGCGTGTATGGTCTTCTGAACCGGAAAGACCCACGCTGTTTGAAACTTGCTGTGACTCCGAAGGAGACACTTCAAACAATCCTCCTTTGTTTTGTTTGCTTCCTTTGTTTTTTCGCTTCATTTTTTGCTTCGTCAGTTTTCTTTTGACCTCAGTTTTGCCGATATTCTGTGATAAAAGCTCTTTCCCGACAGGTGTATAAGATTTGTCGTTTTCTCTGACTTATACGCCTTTACTATATCTCCGCGCAGGATTCCGATATGGTTTCCTCCGTCTACGGACAAATATGCGAGGTTGTCTTTCTTATACTCTATTTCGACGGTTATTTCCCTTTTTGCCGTTAAAACGTATGATTTTGCTTCAAGAATGTGGGCGCATATCGGGGTTACAATGATGTTTTTCGCTGAAGGCTCTACGAGCGGTCCTCCTGCGGACATTGAGTAGGCTGTTGACCCTGTCGGTGTGGCAATAATCGTGCCGTCGCCTGAAAAGCGGGTTATTCTCTGCCCGTCGGCGAAAACGGTCATATCGACAACTTTATTATCTCCTTTGATTACCGCATCGTTTAACGCAAAATCGCGGTTTATCACTTTTCCGTCACGCAGGACTTCTATGTCTATCATCATGCGAGCTTCAATATTATACTCGCCTGCCGCCGCTTTTTCAATCAACCCTATATCGTCGGATTCAAGCTCCGCGATAAAGCCCTTGCCCCCCATATTTATACCGAGAATCGGCACTCCCGACGATGCCGCGGCTCTTGCCGCGTGTAATATTGTGCCATCTCCGCCGAACGTAACAAGCATTTCCACATCGGTTAGGTTCGGTTTTCGGGGGTACTCGCAAATTGCGGTCTGCCATCCGTGATTTTCAAATATGCTTTCCGCGCGCCGCGCCATTTTGAAATCAACGTCGTTTTCCCCGTTCGGGTATAGAATAGCTTTTTTTGTTTTTCCCAAGCCTTAACTCCTATCTCCCAGTTCCTCGTGTGCTTGTGCTACGATTGCCTTTATGTCTATTGCCCTGCCTGTTTCCGTTTCATGTCCTCTGCTGTATTCTCTGTCGTCTTTCGATATAAGATGTCCCAAGTATTCAATATTTCCCTTTGGTCCTTTGACGGGTGAATATGCTATGCCTTGCGCTACAAATCCGCTGTCGGCGGCGTGTTTCATAAATGCGGTAAGGACTTCCTCATGCACCTTTGGTTCTCGCACAACGCCTTTCTTTCCGACCTTACCCTTTCCCGCTTCAAACTGTGGTTTTATTAGGCAGATGACCTCGCCGTTTTCGCGGTTCTCGCCACCTCCGCCGCCCCCGTCGTTCTCGCGGTTTTCTCCACCCCCGCCGTCCTCGCCGCGCTCTTCGAGCATCAGCTTTTTGACTATCGGTAAAACGAGCGAGAGGGATATAAATGAAACGTCAAGCGTGGCAAGTGTCGGTCTTATTTCAAGCATTTCCGATGTAACATAGCGTATATTTGTTCGCTCCATTACTTTTACGCGAGGGTCGTTTCTGAGTGTCCAAGCAAGCTGTCCGTAACCGACATCTATTGCGTATACATACCTTGCGCCGTTTTTCAGCAGACAGTCGGTAAATCCTCCTGTTGATGCTCCGCAATCTATACAAACCTTATCCTGCGGTGAAACCTTGAAATAGTCAAGGGCTTTCGCTAATTTTTGTCCCCCTCGGCTGACATAATTCAGGCTATCGAAAATATCTGATTTAACGCTTTCCACCTAACCGTTTTCAACTTTCTTTCTCGGATTGCTTTCTTGATTGCTTAGGTCACAGGCTCTCTCAATTACGTGTTCATCATGCTTTCATAACATTTTACGCTACTGCTTCGAGCAGGGCTTCACGGACAGAAAATTCAATATCTTACCGACACCGAGCACTATTTCCGTGCTTTTCCTGAACGCCAACACCTTTCCTGCCGCTTTTCCTCCGACTGTAAGGGCTGTGACTGTTGCGATAATGATAACCGGAAACAGCATTGATTCAAAGTTAAAGCCTTCCGTCAAACGTGTTGCGATGAGTGCTGAGGCAGTTCCGCTGACAATCCCCGTGACATCGCCTATCACATCAGCACAATAGGATGATACCTTATTTGCGTTTCGCAGTAATCGCAGGGCTTCGGATGCGCCGCGCTGTCTGCGGGTTGCCATTGAGTTAAACGGGGCTTCGTTTGCCGCCGCCGCTGTAACCGCAATGGCGATGATGTCAAATGCTATACCGATTAGTATAAATGCCGCCAGAACAACGAATGATACTGTATAGCCCGCGTTTTCGAGGACGTTCGTGGTAGCTGCTGCAAATACTGTCGCTGCCGCAAGGCTTATCAGGGTTATTCTTATAATCCACTTAATATTTGATTTCTTCATATGTTCGGCAGGGCACGAAATTGTTGTATTCGGTTCTTTCTTCTTGGTTTTTGCGCGGGATTGGGGTGGCGGTGCGGGGTTGGGGCTGTGCGTTGCGGATTGTTGCGCAGTGCGGGATTGCGGTGCTGTGCAGTATTTGCGCGATGCGCTTGTATTAGGGTCGGTGGTGCGGCGGCGAGTGGAGTAAATCTTACGGCTTAGGTCGGGTCGGATTTCCCTCGCGGATGCCTCTCGTTGCCGACCGAGGCGGTTTCCCATTAAACCCGCGCTTGGGCTGTCGCCACATACCGAAAAGTAAGTACCCATTGCCCGATTGCCACTTAGTCCGTACTGTAATCCTCCACGCACCCTTCGGAATAATTCGCATCATGCCGAAACAGCCTAGGTGTTTTCCACGACAGTCAAACCATCTCTTAGCCTCTTTTGCAGAAAATATTTCAAGAGCAGACTCATTTCAAACTATGGCCACAGCTCAAAAGAGTGATTCCTCTATCCGCATTTCCCACTCAAGGCAGGCTACACTGTTCCCAGCACTCGGAGCTACTGTGGTATAAACCACTTTGCTCCGTGGCTTTCGCCCGGGAAAAAGCGACCAAGGTCGCAACACCTGAGAGTGTTTCCGCTGAGCACCGAAATACAGGTTTATGCCTGCTTCGTACGAAGCGAAGTCCGCACAAGAGCAGGTCTCCGCACAAACAGGGTCGGATTCCCCATGCCATTGGGGAGCGCCCTGAGAGCGCAAGCGCGTGTGTTGCGCTTCCTCCCAGCACCCACCCCAAACTGGGCGTTCAAAGCAAGCACCAAGAGTTTCAACGATATGCCCTTCAAAGGATTTTTAGGCCCTTCCTGGTAGATGGCAGCTCTGACTAGGATACTGCGCCGCTGTAAATGCGTCGGAAATCCGACGCAAGACAACTATATCATTTCTGAGATGAATATTCAATGGTTTTTTTGAATATTCAAAAAAATTTTTCAAAAAATATTTTCTGCCGCCGTCAGTTGCCCTTGCTTTGGGCTTTTTCGCAAAAACTTTTTCTACTGCTGCCGTCAATTCACCCTTAACTACGGGATTTTTTACAGCAAGGTTGACGAAAATTTTAAGCGGCTTATTGACCGAAGCCCTGCTGTTTGATACAATTACGGAAAAATAAAGGAACTAAAGTCTTGGAACTCAAAAAATCACACAGCGAAAACCATTCTTTAAGGACGAGGCAAAACAAAATGAGAAGAAAACTGTTACCTTTGCTTGCCCTCATCGTGCTGACACTCGCGGGGTGTGCCGAACAGGATAATTTGCAGCAGCCCGAAACAATCACACCCGCCGCGCAATCGGGCGCACAATCGGCGGAGGATTTCATAGGGAAGCGCATTGCGTTTGCCACCGGAGAACCTTTCGACATAATGTTTGAGGAAAATATCGGCTCCTTTATACCGGTTCATTGTATCTATGAGCATGAAGCAATGGAAATGGTGAAAAATGACAGAGCTGATGCGCTGATGTTGGATGAACCTATGGCGCGAAAATGGGTTTTACTGAATCCCGAAATGGAAATCGTATACCCGTCTTTCGCACAGTACGATTTCGGGGCTGTCTTTAACGGAGAAAACGACAGTCTGAGGTTGAAATTCAATGACTTTTTGCGGGAAATTAAAGAAAACGGCGTTCATGCCGACATGATAAAGCGTTGGCTTGATACCGCAAACTCTCCCCCTATGCCTGAAATTCCGCTCAGCGGGAATAACGGAACTCTTACCTTTGCAAGCACAGGAGAAATGGAACCGTTCGGCCATGTCGTGGACGGTCGGGCGGAGGGCTTTGACATTGAGCTTGCTCTGCGATTTGCCGAATATATGGACATGGATATAGACATCCAACTCATGGCGTGGGATGCGTTGATTCCATATGTAAATTCAGGGAAAGCCGATTTTGCGGCGGGTCTGTTCATCATTAACGAAGAGAGGGGCGAGAGTGTCCGCTTTTCCGAGCCGTACTGTTCAGGCGGCGTGGTACTGATTACCAAAAGAAGTGAGAGCGCGAATATATTTCGTGCGGAGGATTTCGCGGGAAAATCCTTTGCCATAATAACAGGCTCTATCTGGGACACGGTGCTCAATGAAAATATCCCCGATGCAATACAGGTGCATTTCAACACAAGTCCCGAAACCGTCATGGCACTTCGGCAAGGAAAGGTTGATGCCACCTTTACGGGTCGCGTTTTGTCCGAAAGATTCACCATTATATATCCCGACCTGCAACCCCTTTTGCCTGCCATTCATGAAGTTGACCAGGCTTTTGTATTCGGGAAAAATAACCCTGAGCTTAGGGAATCCTTCAATGATTTTTTGCGGGAGATTCACGCGGACGGCACTTATGAGGATATGACGGAACGCTGGATAAATACCTTTGATGCGCCCCCCATGCCCGAATTTCCGAACGTCGGCAATAACGGAAAGCTCGTATTCGCTAACACAGGCAATAACGACGTTTTTGGGTATATTCAAGACGGAAAGCCTGTAGGGTTTGAGATTGAACTGGCGCACCGCTTCGCCCAATATATGGATATGGAGCTTGAAATTCAACTGATGGACTTCGCCGGAATCATTCCTGCCGTTCAATCGGGTAAGGTCGATTTCGCAGGAGCAATTATTGCCGTCACTGAGGAGCGCAAGCAGGCGGTCGATTTTTCCGATGCGGTTTTCAACGAGGGGATTTTGGTTACTGTACGCAAGGAAAGCGTTTCGATTGATGAAAAACCCGAAGTTTTCCGTGCGGAGGATTTCGCGGGGAAGACAATAGCCGTTCACACCAGCTCGGTTCACGACCAAATTGTCGAGGAGCATATTCCGGGTGCTTTGCTTATGTATGTAAATAACTCCATAGATGCTATATCCGCATTATCTACAGGCAGAGCCTACGCGCTTGTTGCGGACGATGCTCAGGTTCGCAAGCTCATAAACAACATCTCAGGGTTGCGGACACTCATGCCTTTCATAACAACGGATGAGTTCGGAGCTGTTGTATCAAAGGATAAGCCTGAGCTGCTTGAACAGCTAAACGAATTTATCGCACAAGTCAGGGCGGATGGCACGCTTGACGATATGTACGAACGATGGCTTGACACTGCCGAGCCGCCGCCCATGCCTGATATTCCGAGCGGAAACGGCGAAACATTAAATTTCGGCACAACCGACTATGTGGACGGATTTTCTTACATTTCGTATGGTGAGCTGACAGGGTTTGACATCGAGTTTGTCAAGCGGTTTGCGGCATATGCGGACATGAAATTAAATATTTCCGCCGCAAGCGACCACAGCGCGTTGATTATGGGTGTGCAGACAGGGACTTACGATATGGCGGCATCGCTCTTCACTATCACCGAAGAACGCAAGCTGACCGTCAATTTCACCGACCCGTATTACATAGGAGGTTCGGTAGTCGTCGTGTTTGACGGCGTGACGAGTGAGTCCGCAGAAAGCACAGGCTTTTGGCAGAGCTTAAAAACCACCGTTGAGCGAAACCTTATCCATGAAAATCGTTGGAAGCTGATTGTGGACGGTCTGCAAGTGAGCATGGTCATCACGGTTTTATCCTTCGCGCTCGCAACACTGCTCGGTTTTGCTGTCTGCGGTCTTCGAATGAGCAAAAACCGCATACTCAACGCCTTTGGCAATATATATATCACCGTCCTGCGCGGCACGCCTATAGTGGTGTTGCTGATGATTACGTTTTATGTGATTTTCGCAAAATCCTCTATCAGCGGCGTAACGGTTGCTGTTATCGCGTTTGGGGCTAACGGTGCCGCGTTCATCGGCGAGATTATACGGACTGCGATTTTGACGGTGGACAAAGGGCAAGTCGAGGCGGCGCGGAGTATGGGCTTCTCTAAGGTCGGGGCTTTCTTTACGGTAACATTTCCACAAGCTGTTCGTATGGCGTTTCCCGTATATATGTCCGAATTTATTTCCCTGTTCAAGATGACCGCAGTTGTCGGATATATCGCCATCGTGGATTTGACCAAGGCAGGGGACATCATACGCAGTCGCACATATGATGCTTTCTTCCCGCTAATCATGGTGGCGGTGGTGTACCTGATTACGGCATCAATCATGATTTATCTGCTTAACCTCATAAACCGCAAGACGAACAAGCGTTTGCAGAGGGACAAGATTTAAGTTTTTTGAACGTTTGCGGTGGCTCTTATGGAGATGGTGCTCCTGCGAAGCCGCTACGTTATCACTTTTTTCGTTCCGCAAGGATTCGGGCGAGCCACGTCAAAAACTCAACATTGTTAAACTTGCCGTCGATTGCCGAAATTGCTTTTTCGGTTTCCTTGCCTATCATCTTCTCACAAACCTCAATACCAAGCAAGGACGCAAAGGTCGATTTATCATTTTCTTCATCTGAACCAATCGGTTTGCCGAGCTCTTCTTCCGTCGAAATGCAATCAAGCACATCGTCGCGGATTTGAAACGCAAGCCCTATTGCCTCTGCGTACTCGTGCGCGGCTCTCATCTGCTGACTTGTCCCGCCTCCCGCGAGCACACCAAGCCTTGCCGCCGCTGAAATAAGTGCCGCTGTTTTCATCGAATAAAGCTCAAGCATTTCATCTACCGTGAGCTGCCAGCCCTCGCCCGAAAGGTCAAGATACTGCCCGCCGCATATTCCGTGCGCCCCTGAGGCGGCGGATAAGGTTTTTACCATTTCCACAACGGCATCACTGTTTAATCTTGATTTTGCAAGTGTTTCAAACGCCGCCGCTTGCAGGGCATCCCCTGCGAGTATCGCCGTAAACTCGCCGAACTCTACATGGTTTGACGGCATCCCCCGCCGCATGGCATCACCGTCCATGCCGGGTAAATCGTCATGAATAAGCGTGTATGTGTGAAGCATTTCTATTGCACACGCCGCTTCGAGCGCATCAGTCAGTTTGCCACCGACCGCTTCACAAAACTTCATACATATAATGGCGCGGATTCGTTTCCCGCCCGCAAGCAAGCTGTATCGGATTGCTTCTACCAAAACCGCATAGTTAGTACCCGCCTCCGTGAACATCTCACTCAACCGAGCTTCCACCAAATCACGGCACTCGCCCATTTCTGTCAGCATAGATATGTCATTCATAACGCACTTACTCTCTCACGAATCACGGTTTGAAAGACCCGTGACTTTTTGTTCTGCGGCATCAAGCATTGCCGTACAATCCTTGATGAGCCTTGCCCCTTCTTCAAACATCGCAAGCGATTTGTCAAGCGGCGCATCCCCCTGTTCGAGCATACGGACGATTTCATCAAGCCTTACCGTCGCCTGCTCAAATGATAGTTCCTCTGTGTTTTTCTTATCTTCTGCCATAATTCTTCTCCATCCAAAATCGTAAGATTTACAATTAACCTAAAACAATGAAATCTGCGAGTTTCCACGCGCAGTAGAATCCTCACGCACAGTAGAATCCTCAAGTGCGGGTGCGTTGCGAGTACCGCCCGCAGAGCCACCTGTCACAGGAGCAATGCCGCCACGCGCGGCATCCCCGACTATACAGCTAACCTCATCCTTTTTAAGTCTAACCGTGATATGGTCGCCTGCCGTCACATCAGCCGCTTCTTTTATTATCCTGCCGTCTGTGTGCTGTGCTATCGCATAGCCCCGCCCGAGAACCTTTAGCGGACTCATTGCATCAAGCGCCGCCGCCAACCCTGCGTAACGCGCTCGGCTGTTTGATATTTTCCTGTCCATTGCCGAAGCAAGCCTTTCAGAACTGCGGTCTATTTGCATACGCCTGTCATTTATGTAATTACCGTGACTTAAAAGCACACGCTTGTCCGCTATGTCAGAAATTCGTTGCCTTAGGGTTTCTAACCTGTTTACCGTTGCTCGGCAAAGCCTGTTGTCCATAGACTCAATCCAAGCAATAACCTCCCCGACATCGGGAACGGCGATTTCCGCCGCGTTTGAGGGTGTTGATGCTCTGACATCGGCGACAAAATCCGCAATAGTTACGTCAGGCTCATGCCCGACCGCTGATATTATCGGAATTTTCGATGAAAAAATCGCTCTTGCAACATTTTCATCATTAAACGCCCATAGGTCTTCGATTGAACCGCCCCCGCGCCCCGTTATTATTATGTCCGCCGTGCCTATCTCGTTAGCGCGGTTTATCGCGGCGGTTATCTCGGACGGGGCTTCACCCCCCTGCACCCGAACGGGCATGACGACAACCTCCGTCATAGGCCAGCGAGTACCGAGTATGCGTATAATGTCTTGCACTGCGGCACCTGCGGGTGACGTAATGACCGCGATTTGCTTCGGAAAGCTCGGAAGCGGCTTTTTGTGTCTTTCGTCGAAAAGCCCCTCTTTTTGCAGTTTTTCTTTCATCTGCTCATACGCCACATACAACGCTCCGATTCCGTCGGGTATCAGCTCGTTGACGTATAACTGATACGCCCCATCTCTCGGATAGACGGCAATTTTGCCGAAAGCGACAATGCTCATTCCATTTTCAGGTCTAAACCTCAAGCTACCCGCACTGCCCTTAAACATAACGCATTTCAGTGAGCTTTCAGCATCCTTTAACGTGAAATAATGATGCCCCGACGGATATAGCTTGTAATTGGACATTTCACCTTTGACATATATCCCTGTTAGGGCATCCTCCGCATCCAAAATGCGTTTTATTAAGTTATTCAGTTCACTTATTGTATAGATTTTATCCGCCATCTAACCTAACCTTTCACAGGCTTTGCTTCTTCCGTATCGACAGTCGGCATTTCCGCCTGCGCCTTGTCTTCCAACTCGCCTATCTCCACAGCCGTCCCCTCGCCGTCCACATCGTCGCAACCCTCATCGCAACCCTCGCCGTAGCCCTCGCTTCGCGAGAAGCTCCCCAAGATACCGTTTATAAAAGCGCGTGTTTCGTCTGTTTCGTATTGCTTTGCGAGCTCAACAGCCTCGTTTATCGCGCTACCTTCGGGCACATCCGACACATAAAGCACCTCAAATATCGCGACCCTCATTATAGCCATTGCTGTTCCGGGTATTCTGCCAATCTTCCAACCTACGGAGTATTTTTGAATATATTCGTCAAGCTCTGCGGTACGTTCCTGCACCCCCGTAACTACACGGGTAATGTAGTCAAGCTGTTTCTCGTCAGGTGCTTCCGCATAAAGCTCATCTTCCTCTTGCAGGGTCAAGTAATATTCCTCATCAAATGTTTGGTTGATGAGTTCGATAGGGTCTAAGGGCGGGTCGCCGTGGTTTTCGGATAAAGCAAAGCTAAGTCTAACCGCTATTGTTCTTGCCGTTCTCCGCTTCATACGCTTTATTCTTCGGAGGTTGTGGATTTCGCGGCAGTTTTTGTTTTGCTTGCGGTTTTCGCGGGCTTTTCGGCGACGGGCTTTTCGGACTTTTCTGCTGTGGGCTTCGCGGCGGTTTTTGCTTTTACTGCGGCTTGCGCTTTTTTCAGCGAAACACCCGATATTGTTATGTTTATGGTTTTGGGCTTAATGCCAACGGCTTCTTCGACTGCCGCCGACACTGCTTTTTGCACCACTGCGGCAACCTCGTTTACGCTGAATCCCATTTCAACAACCACAAACACGTCCACCGTTATGTTGTTTTCTTCGATTGTGATTTTCGCGCCTTTGGAAATGCCCTTTTTCCCTCGCACGTCGAGCAGCTCTCTGCCCGGCGATTGATAGAGCGCGTACACTCCGTCAACCTCAACTGCCGCCGATGCAACTATTGTCGCAATGACATTCTGCCATATATTGACACTGCCTTTATCGTCGGAGGTTCTGATATATCCTTTTGTTTCTGCCATGATGCTTCTCCTTGTTTGCTAAGTTTGCGGACGACCGAGGGCGGTCGTCCCTACTGGTTGGCTTGTGGGCGACCGAAAGCGGTCGTCCCTACTGGTTGGCTTGCGGGCGACCAAAGGCGGTCGTCCCTACGGGTTGGGTTTTAATTATTGGGTTTTGATTATAACATTGTTATTAAGAAATTACAACATTTTCAATAGGCACACCCGCAAGTGTAGCTTACTTTGGGAATTTATCCTTTTAGAAATTTCAGCACCTCCGCGAGTTCGGGAATACTCGGTATGCCCCCCTTGGTTTGCGTTGACAAGCTGGCGGCTGTCACGGCAAACTGAGCAATGTCTTTCATCTCCATTTCCGTCAAGCCCTCAGGAGCTACGCCCAGCTCCAACATTTTATGTACGGAGCTTCCCGCAAAAATATCCCCTGCCCCTGTGGTGTCAACGGGTTTCACCGCAGGGCAAGCGGCATAAGCTCTGCCCGACCTGTTGATAAGATAAGCTCCGCCCGCTCCGCAGGTCAGCATTACCAACCGTGTTCCATACTCATCAATCAGCCGCTCTGCACCCTCCAAAGGGTCAACACCCCAAAGAAACTCAATCTCCTCATCGCAAATCTTTACAATATCCGCCCGCTCAATCCCCCACTCCATCGCTCTTCTCGCATCGTCTTCACTTTCCCACAAAGGCGGCCTGTAATTCGGGTCATACAGCACACAAACCCCCATCCGAACCGCATACTCGACCGCTCTCATCGTTGCTTCCTTGCACGGATTATGTGTCATTGGAAGCGAATCAAAGTGAAAATATTTCGCGTTATCTATTTGAGATAGGTCAATCTCGCTTAACCGCAAGCAAGTATCCGCGCCCGGTTTTCGCGAAAAACTAAACGAGCGGTTTCCCGTTTTGTCTATCGCAACAAACGCAAGGGTTGTGAACACATACGGGTCTTTGACAATGCCCGACACGTTAACACCCGCTGTTTTCAGCGTGTTTATAAGCAACTCGCCGAAAGTGTCGTCGCCCACTTTTGCGTAGATGTAGGCTTTCGCCCCGAACTTAGCAAGTGTTGAGCAGAAGATACCGGGTGCTCCGCCCGCTTTTGCGGCAATGGTCGGATAACCCGCCTCGTCAACGCTCACGGGCGAAAAATCAATAATAAGCTCACCTATAGAAATTACATCATGTTTCATGCAAGCAACTCTTTTTCTGCGGCGGCGCACCACAACCCATTATTTTCACTGATGATTCGGGCAATTTTCTTGTGCTTTGCTTTTTTTGAACGGGCAAAATCCTCAATTGCCGTCAACGGCATGGAAATATGCGTGTATATCAGTTTTTTCGCGCCGGGTAGATTCGGCAGATTCAGCGTTGTGTCAATGGCGGCATCAAGCCCGCCGACGTGCGTTATCATCGCCGCAGGGTCAATAAGCCCGCGCTTCATCATGGACAGAGCCTCTAACATATCGCCCGTGTTGCCGCCGCTTGTTCCGACAATATGCGTTGACTCGTAATGTACGTTAAAAAAGTTGAGCTTCGCGCTGAAATCTTGGTCAACAGGCCCTGCAAAAAAGTTCAAGCACCCGTCTTTTGCGAGCATTTTATCGGCAAGCTCGACCAACTCAGTCACGGGCGCATAAACAAAGACATCATCAAAGCCTTGCCCGCCCGTAATTGCCCTGAGCTTCCCCGCATCGTCGGTGTTTGCGTATATGAGCTGTACATCGTTTTTTGCGGCTTCATTTACGGTTAAAATCTGAGCTGCACGTTTCAGTCTTTCTTCGTTGCAATCTGTCACAACAAGCAATTTCGGCTTACGACTGCAATGAATAGCGTAATCAACAGCACCCAACCCCATTGGACCGCCGCCGCCCAGTATTGCCATATTGCCGCCGCGAACAATACCCATGTTGTGTTCGTAGCTCCCCCGCTCCGTATGATAGCAAGAGTGAAAAGCTCCGATAATACAGCTCATCGGCTCTGTGAGTGAAGCGGTAAAAAACGCTTCGCCGTCGTAGGGCAAAAGACATCTCTGCTCCATGACCTCGTTTGGGATTATTACATAGGTTGCGTTCCCCCCGATGTATTTATATGAATATCCCGGCGAGTTGAGCGACCCTTTGTAGTTAATTGCGGGCTGAATTGCGTATTTTTGCCCCGGTTGAAATGTGTTTTCCCACTTCCTGCCAACCTGCAATATCTCGCCGCTGAACTCATGTCCAAGTATTGTCGGCTCTACCGCAACATCATTCGGCACTCGTTTGTGGTCAGCTCCGCTTTTTGCCGCCTTGTGGCTCGACATACACAGGCAGTCCGAAACGACCGAAGCGAGTATTTCATCGCCCATGATAGGCGGAAGCTCGAACTGCTCCAACCGCAAATCGTTTTTTCCGTAGATTCTTACAGCTTTGGTTATCATTCTTATTGATTTGCCTCACTACTATTTGTGTTTATCGGCTTTTCTCCCGCCATTGCCCCTGCTGTAAATCTTGCCTCGCTCGCAAGTTGTAAGCTGTCCGCCCCTGCTATAAGTCTTGCCCCGCCCGCAACCTGCTATAGCGAGCGCGGCGTGTCCTCTACCAAACACGAATACGGTTTACTCCTGCTTTCAGCGCGTTAATAGGTCCTGCGACAGCCGCTCCGTCCGTTTGCTTGTCAAAATAGTCAGAATTTAACGTGAGCGGACTTCCGTCAGTATTCTCAAAATCCGCATCAACAATACGCACGCGCCCAAGCGAAGCCGTATCGTAGGCGGGTGAAACAAAATCGTCAAAGCTCTCAGGCAGCGTGACGTTCAAAAACACCTTACCGTCAGCTTTCTCGATAGAGTAAACAGCATCAAAATCAGGTAAACAGAGCTTACGCGCTTCCTTTTCAAAAGCCACAGCTCCATTTGTGTACACATTCTGCGAAATATAAACAGGCTGTTTTGTTACCATAAACTCACGATGGTCACACGGCTGTTTGGCATCAATAATTTCTATAAATTCCTCAAGCGAGGTGGGATGCCCGTCAAAGCCCGCAGTACCAACCGATTCTTCCGTTTGACCGCCGATGAAAATATTCTGATAATACCTGTCGTCGCCGCCAAAAATTGCAGAAAATCCCGTAACCTCAGTGCTGTGCGGTGCGTGATAGGGTGTTGAACGGTCGGTCGAATAAAACAGCGAAAAACGTCCTGCAAACAAATTATGCACATACGCCATACCCTGTGCATCGTTGTAAAGGGTATTTTTTGACCCGAAAATGTTGTAATCAATAAGCGACGGGCCGTGCGAAACCTCAATAAACAAATCGCGGTTGTTATCATACAGTAAATTCTTGCTGATTCTGAGCCCCTGCGCCTGCCAATCCATCCAAATTCCGAGAGAGCAATCGTGAATGTGATTATTTCTTATGACAACATCAATCGGCGCGTGGAGCTTAATCCCCGCGATTTCGTGACCGTAAAACTCGCGCCGAATTGCAATGTTATAAATGTGGTTTCCGTAGATTTCGCTGAAAACACAGCCGAGATGACCGACGATACCGTTTTGCCCGCAATCGTAAATCACATTGTTGCGTATAATGTGCGAGCCGATTTTTTCTTTTGACCAACCGATTTTTGCCGCCTTAAAAACCGCCTCAAGCTGATATACATAACCCGGCTTGTCTAAGCGATTACTGCGGTCGTTGTTACCCGTTGATGCTTCCTTGCCAATACTTACAGCACTGCATTTCGCATCGTGTATTACGTTGTTTTCGATAATCCAGCCGCGACTCCAATGCGCCCCGATAAGACCGGGCTGGTCGGCAGTCGGCGGTGTCCAAGGGGTAGCGGCCTGCGCCAACTCGAACCCGCGCACCGTAATAAAATTTACACCGACCTTATCGGGATAAAAACAGCACTTCCGCACATTTATCTCAACAAGCTCGGAGTTGGGGTCTGCTCCGTGAAAATTCGCATAAATCTCCGTGTTTTTTTCGTCAACCGTCGAAAACCAAAGATACTTGGTTTGCTCGATATTTTTTATCGGCACTACTTCCTGTGTCCAGTGGTCTTGAATTGTTTCGCGGATTTTCGGGGAATAAACGCTGTCGAGGTTTTCCGCTTCGTAAAGCGACATACCGTTTAGATAAACATCACCGAGATGTGCAGAGCGACCGAACGGCTCCAAAAGCCAATCGCCGTGTACGGTTTCAACATACGGGTTGAAATCGCCGAAAAATGTGTTCGGGAGAGTGGTTTTCCACACGTTACCGCTGACATTTTCCCAACTTTGGATGCGCTCCGACCCTTTAATTACAGCACGCTCACCCTCCGCCGCCATGTATGTGATACGGCGGACATTACTGAGCCCGCCCTCGCTCGGCTTGACCCATTCCCGATACTCGCCCTCATGCACGATTACCGTATCGCCCGCACGCGCCGCCACAGCCGCCGCTCCGATTGTAAGAAACGGGGCGTTTTTTGAACCCGCGTTAGTGTCATTGCCTGATTTCGCAACATGGTATGTTTTCATATTGTTGTAGCTTCTCCTTGATGTAGTAATTATTAACACACATAATATCAAATTACCTGCTGAATGTCTACAATGCAATTTTTAAGCGCGATTTTTAAGTTGTAAGAGTACAATACATATTGGACAAGGAGCAGAAACAAAATAGTGAAAGAGAGGTCTTCATCGGTTATAGTTTAGTTACCAGACAAAACTGACCGAAAGGAAGTACCCCTCTCTCATGAACAGTGTAACACAAGATATGAAATATA